>JAESFV010000266.1_pt1 | contig 42724 bp, 36 predicted proteins | sample 9269471 | NCBI WGS metagenome assembly JAESFV01 (sample SAMN14502647, study PRJNA617108) | algae metagenome | isolation source: Symplocastrum torsivum CPER-KK1 and co-occurring heterotrophs from... | place: USA: Central Plains Experimental Range, Colorado | collected 2001-01-01
TTTAGCTTGTTCGTATTTCATCAGATATTCTTATGAATTAGGCTAGACCAACGCTCACCCGTTTTTTGCGATCGCCTTTGTTTAGACCCCATAGTACCTCAGCGACGACTTTTGCAAGAGGTCTAATAGATATAGCTCCAAAGCCGTCAGCTATCAGCTATCAGCTATCAGCTATCAGCTATCAGCTATCAGCTTTCTTGTTTTCCTTGCTCTGTCTCTTGTTTCACACACCTCCTGCTGTACTTCATTCAACTGAAAACTGCTATATTGATGGCCCTTTGAACGGAGTATTGCCACAGGAAACGAAGCAGTAAGGTAAGCCTCAGTACACTCATCATCCCCTACTTCGCTCAAGAACCTGATTCTAAGCGCCGTCGCCACTCTGCATCAATTTGGTCTTTTCGATCTATCTCTTGGTCGAGTAAATCGTTTTCACTGGTGTAGACCAAATTTTCTTCAGTGATGACATTTTGAGCAGCGAATTGCTGAGCGTAAGCAATTTTCTTCTGAACAATTGGATCTGCCTGACTCAGTGCGATCGCTTGTTCTTGCCGTTTTTGATTTCGCGCTTCTACACTCTTATTTTTTAGCTGAATCCAGAAATACCGAATCAGTGGGATTGCTAAAAAACCAATGCCGTAAGCCAGTAGTAACCAGTAAATTGACTGGACAAAGGCAACAAATCCCCCCAGTTGTGCGGCAATCTGCCCCCCACTCAAGAGGGAACCCAGCATTAAAGCACCAACACAGTTCACGGCACCTAGCCCGATCGCTAACATAACCTGACCACTAGTTGCCTGACTAAAGCGCCAAAGCCGTTCCCGGAGATAAGCTTGCACGGCTTGCACAGACTGCTGTCGTGCTGTGGTTTGAAGGGTTGGGAAGTGATAGACAATCTCTCCGTCTGGGCTAACTTCTGGATACCCATCGAAGCGAGCCAGCACAGGCAGCATATAGTCTTCGGACTCGCGTTGATACGATTCCCCAAGATTGTCCAGATACGGTGCAATTTGTTCTGCGGCTACAGCACCTCGTGAATTGCGAATTATAGTAGCAATCTCTTGCCAACGACGTTCTTCTAAATCAGCGTTGGGATTGCCATCACCAAACAGAAACGAGAAGATTGCTTCCAGGAAATTTAACTGTTTTTTTTCAGATGAACGAGAGGCAGCCCCTTGGCGAGAGTAGCGCCGATCATAACCTGGGTCGAAAAACCAGAAGATATCAGGGCCAAACCAGAAGAAAGGCATGGAGAAACCGCCCCCCCCGGAATGACTGCTATCACCACCACCGGAATCATTGTTATCGCTAGCTGCACTAATGCCAATCACGATAATTGCGATCGCCACCATAATCAGGACGATGGAAAGCAGCAGCACAATTCCGAAAGAAATCCGGATCAGGTAAAATAAGACACGCCAAACTTTTTCCCACCATTCCTGCAACTGCAACCGTAAGAACTTGTTGCGTAGAACTGAACGAAAGTTTTTGGGAAATAGGTAGGCAATCTCACCCGACTCTGCCACCTGTAAATGTCCGCCCGCATTAGAGGCTAGGGCAAGTAAACCTTGTTGGGCAAGATTGATATTTAATCCAGCCTGGGTTGCCACATCCCCAACGGTGACGCGGTAGCCCAGTTGCTCGACAGCTTTCATTATTTTGGGATCGGGAGCCATAGCTAATCTCAATAAAGATTTCCCTACTATCTACAAGTATAGAATTCTGACTTTAGACAGTTGTACGGCTTACTCCCCACCTCGGCTCCTTTCCTTATCCTCATTCAAAAAGAGACTTCTTGCGCGATGTGCAACTTTTTCTTTGTTTGTTATGCTGCTGTCAAATACAGGTATTAGGTAACCATCGGTTGTGAAAATTCTGCTAGTAGAGGACGATGAGAGCATTGCCCAACTGCTTCAGGAAGCGCTGACCCATCAGCATTATCTAGTTGAGCTGGCGACAGATGGTCAGGAGGGATTGGAACTAGCAGAAGCATTTGAGTACGATTTGATTTTGCTAGATTTGATGCTGCCAAAGCTAGATGGAATTAGCTTTTGTCGGCAGCGCCGGAAAGAAGGTGATCGCACTCCGATTCTCTTACTCACTGCTCACGATATCAGCACTGATAAAGTTATTGGATTAGATGCCGGAGCGGATGATTATCTCACCAAGCCTTTTGATGTACCTGAGCTACTAGCCCGAATTCGAGCGTTGCTCCGCCGTAACAGTTCTATCGGAACTCCTTTGCTGGAGTGGGAAAACCTGCGTCTTGACCCCAGTAGTTGTAAGGTGACTTACGATGGAGAACTGTTGCGTCTTACGGCTAAGGAATATGCTCTCATAGAGCTTCTTTTACGCAATACTCAGCGAATATTCAGCCAGAGTGCCCTTCTCGATCATCTTTGGTCGTTTGAAGAACCCCCTTCAGAGAATACTGTTAGAGCGCACATCAAGAGCTTACGTCAGAAACTCAAGAAAGCAGGTGCGCCGGAGTTGATTGAGACAGTCTACGGACTTGGGTATCGTCTGAAAACAACAGAATCAGCACCTAAAAGTCGGGAAGTAGAAACGACACCAATCCCACGTCCTGCTCCCTCTTCAACAACAGCAGCTCATCAAACTCAACCGCCAGTTATACCGGAACTCTCGACAATTTGGGAGCGATTTAAGGGCAAGTACTACGATCGCATCACAATTTTAGAGCAAGCAGTAACGCGATCACGGGAAGGTACGTTCACGGAAGCATTGCAACAACAGGCGGTAAGGGAAGCTCACACATTAGTAGGCTCACTGGGTAGTTTTGGCTTTGTCGAAGCGTCTCGTCTGTCGCGTGAGATTGAACAGAGTCTTCAAGCTGAGGAAGGACTGAATCCGGTTCAGTTGGAGCAACTTTCTGGGCTGGTTGTCGCCTTACGGCAAGCCTTAGAGCAACCAGCAGTTACGTTAGAGGATACGGGAAGCACTGCTCCTGCACCTCAACCGACGGATGGAAAGCCACAAACTCGGTTGTTAATCGTGGATGACGATGCACCCCTTGCTCTGGTGTTGCAATCAGAAGCAACAGCGAGGGGAATGCAAGCAGAGGTAGCGACTAACCTTACTCAAGCGAGAGAAGCGATCGCTTTATCTCAACCCGATGTGGTATTACTCGATCTGTGCTTCCCTGACTCCGCAGAGAACGGTTTCAGTCTGTTAGTAGAATTGGCAAGCTATCAGCCATCTATTCCTGTTGTGGTTTTTACGGCGCAAGAGAACTTTACCGAGCGCCTCAAAGCGGCGCGTTTAGGAGGACGAAGCTTTTTACAGAAACCAGTCTCCCCAACTCAGGTTTTAGATGCGATCGCAAAAGTGCTGCAAAAAACGAGCATTCCTGAAGTCAAGCTACTGATTGTTGACGATGACCTTCAGTTACTAGAATTTTTGCGAACTTTACTAGAACCTTGGGGATTCCAGCTTACTTTACTCAATGATCCCCAGCAGTTTTGGCAGACGCTGGAGCAAACTGCACCTGATTTGCTGATTCTGGATGTAGATATGCCGGAATTAAGTGGTATTGATTTATGTCAGGTAGTCCGCAACGACCCGAACTGGAGTGATTTACCTGTGCTATTTCTATCCGCTCGTACTGATGCAGAAACACTACATCGAGTATTTACTGTTGGTGCAGATGACTACGTGAATAAACCGATTGTGGAACCAGAATTAGTTGCGCGTGTGCTCAATCGCGTCGAACGAGTACGAATCCTGCGTAACTGGCAGAAATTAATTGGGTAAAGTAGCTCATTATCTGCTTATGATCGCACTTTGTAGGATTGCATCTGACAATTAGAGGAAGCGATCGCTGTTTGGTTGGTGTTGTCTGTTTCTGGCACAGACTTTACTGAAGCCTTAAATTTGAGGTAAAAGCATTGCAAAGGGATGGCAGATGCTCAAGCAGATTGAAAAGTAGCAAGATAGGAACTTTGCTAGATGACGCAGCCACAAGACGCAGTTGCACTCTTGAATGAGGAAGATTGTTCCCATCCGTCTGAATATCAATCACAGAGTCACAGTATGGTGAAAAAGCTACTAATTACTCTCGCTATCTTGTTGAGTTGTGTGTTTACTTTCTCAACTCTCAATGAATCTGCATTGGCAGCTAATCCACCTGCACAATTACTAACCCTTGATGATTTACCAACTGGGTTCACCGAATATTCAGGAGTAGCGATCGGAAATTGTACTCCTTCCGAAAGCCAAGGAAATGCTTTTGCACTTCAAAAGGATACAGAGATTGTTGAACTCGTTTGTGTATCTTCAGCACCGCTTGCTAATGTATTTGTAAATAGCGAACCTGGCTCTCCGCTTGGTATAGCCTTCTTAGATGCCATGTTGAGTAGTCCAGACACATTAACACAAGTGCTTGGTCAGGAAAAACCAACAGACTTACAATTTTTAGAGCTGACTGGGGTTGGTAATTCAGCAATCGGGTTTAGAGGAAGCATTCAGAATGTTGGAAACACTGATGTTGCCATCTTCCGCAGAGACACAACGTTGAATACGGTTTTTATTATTCACCCAGATCGCACAACTCCCCTCACATCCTTACAAACTATTGCGTCTGTGCTAGATAAGCGAGTGCAATAACGCTTACGCCTTGCTGATAAGCAGCCCGAACGAGGGTTTTCCTAGATTGGTCACTTGTTATGTCCTCTGAGGTACGGGGAATTAAGCCATGAACCAAACCATCAAATTGCTAGGACGTTACTTTGACGAACGGTGTTCTCGACTCAGCAGTGCAACACTCGATGTCACAATAACGACTCCAACAAGTTGCAAACCATTTAGCGTTTCCTGAATCGTTAACCAAGCCAAAATGACTGTGAGTGCTGGATTGCTAGCGCTGATCATTGAGGCAGACGCAGCACCGATGCGGCGAATACCAAAGTTGTTCAGTAGGTGTCCAGCAAAAGTTGCGATCGCAGACAGAAGTCCGCCAATCCAGAGGGGAAGCCAAGCAAGCTGAGCTTCATGCACATTCCAAATCAGAAGACTGGCTGCCGATAAGACTAATGTGGTAGTAAAACTGATCCAGGTAAAGGGAACAGGATGTATTGCTTCAAAGCTTTTTTGAGCAATGACGGTATAAAGAGCATACGTTATCCCAGAAGTAATCCCAGTGACGACACCGAGCGAGCTAAATCCATTCGCCGTCTGGGGATGGGGTAGTGTTAGGGAACTGCCCAGTAATATCAACCCCATCACACTCCAACGAAAGAGAGTCGGGCGACTCCCAAACAGCCGCCAAGAAAATAGAGTAGTGAAAACGGGATAGCTAAAGAAGAGAGTTAGAGCAATGCCCGCAGGAATCAGTCCAATAGAAATGTAGAGCAGGACTAAATAGAGAAACATGAGAATCCCACATCCCACTGATTGTAGTAGGAGTGTGCGTTGTTCTAGATTCCCTAACTGTCTAACATCCTTCCAAGTCGGAGAATAGAGCTTTGGGGCAAGGAATGCCATCAACGGCACGACTAACAGCATCCGCATGAACATCAAGAGGAATGAGTTTTGCGGGGTAGGTGTAACAAAACCTCCAGTTTGAAAGAGTCCCAGAATTGGGTATTCATTAAATAGAACCCTAACGATTACATTTTGAAAACAGAAGAAGACAGACGACAGCAAAACGATCAGAAAGCCAAGCACCGCTGAAATTGACCATGAAGTATAGTCTGATTCTACTGACGTTAAAGGTTTTTCCCTTTTACGTGGCTGACAACACCAGAGAAATACCAGGCTTTGATAAACTATGCTTATCTGCCAAAGTTAGACGATTTCTTCGATTCCCAAGCAAAGATTGACTGCTTTGTGTACGTGTAACTTTGTGGTGTCAAATAGCGGTAACTCCGAAAAGTTCTCTGCTGTTACTAATAAATCAATCTCAGTACAGCCTAATATAATTCCCTCGGCTCCTCTATCAGCAAGATTTTGCATCACACTAATGTATTCATTTCTAGACTTTTGTGAAATGATACCGTGACATAATTCATCAAAAATAATTGTATCAACTCGTTCGCGCTCTCTGTCTGAAGGTGCAATCAGTTCAATATCAAATTTTTCTTTGAATCTGTTTCTGTAAAAATCTGCCTCCATGACTGGTTTAGTGCCTAGGATACCGATAGTCTTAAGTCCGAGTCTTAGAATTGCTTCGGCAGTGACATCAATGATGTGGACTAAGGGAATTTTAATGGCAGAAGCAATCTGTGGTGCAACCCGATGCATTGTGTTTGTTCCAATAATGAGAAAATCTGCTCCTCCCCGTTCTATCCTCAGCGCTTTGTCAACCAAATAGTTAGCCGCATCTTCCCATTGCTCGTTCCGTACAAATGCTTCAATATTTTGAAAATTCACGCTATACATCAGTATTTCTGCAACTGTATGTCCACCCCTAATTGCCTTCACCCCTTGATTGATTAAGCGATAATATTCAGCAGTAGCTTGGCTGCTCATGCCTCCGAGAAATCCAATCGTCTTCATCGAAATGACTTCATGCTTTCTAGGTTCAGTAACTTTCATACTCGGAGGGTGACAGAAGAGGATAATACACGACAAAATCTAAAGTTGCTCTCTCACCCAAGCTCGAAATGCTTTCATCGTCGCATTTCTTCCACTGATTTTACTTTGTTCTACAAAGTCGTGTAGAGCATTCGCGATTAGTAAATTGGGAAAAGCTAAGCTGGTGTCTGATTGGACGTATCTGCCAGACTGGAGAATATTAATTTCTAGCTTCCTTCCGTTATAGCGCCAAAGTTCAGCTACCCTTAATTCTTCATAATTATTAAACTTAGTTCTCGACGTAATATCTATTTCAATGGCTAAGTCTGGCGGCGGATCGATTTCTAAGTTAAGCCGCTTCTTTCCTCTAATTCTTGCTTCATTTTGAATATAGAAACAGTCATCAGGTTCAACGGCTTGTTTCATGGCTTCATTCTCAAATGTAGTTGAACCAAGGCTCCTAAACTCAATGTCTATTTCTTCGAGAATTGCCTTGACAAAATCTCCTATAATTACTTTGTAATCTTCATGTTCTGGCAGTGGGGTCATAATTTCCAGTATTCCTTGACTATAAGAAAGTCTCGCACTGCGACTTTCACCCAAGCTTTCTAAAATATCTTGAAACTGCTGCCAACTAACATTTTTCAATAACAACTGATGTCCAGGGGGGACGATAATTTGTTCCAGCGGTAAGAGCATTTTTTCTCCATTCAGTATTCAAGTGATTAGCTCCTCAAACTGCTGCTTTCTCACTAAATTGACCTACATTCTTCAAGGCATCTAGAAAAGCGAAGACAGCGGGAATATGAAGCGCATTAGAAAGAACCGCTGTGCCAATTACTCGCTCTAAGGGAACGGGTAATTTACACACCTGAATTCCTGTTGGTACTGGTTCAACAGCAAGTAGGGGCATAATTGCGGCTCCTAAGCCTTGCATTACCATACTGACTATTGTTGAATCTTCGTTGACTTCGTAAGCAATATTCGGTTGGAACCCTGAAGCTAGGAAATGGTTATGAATCCCGGTATAACAGGTATCGTTGGCGCAAGGAAAGATTAATGGATGGCTCACTAATTGCTCCCAAGTTAACTGGGAATTCCTTAATTTAGGTGTCGGTGGTAGCAGGACAACATAGTTATCTCGCACAATTTCCCATACCTCAAATTCATCAGTAGCTGGAATATGAGTAAAGCCAATATCAGCACGCCCTTCGCGCAACGCTTGTTCCACACCAACATGATCGAAGTGTTCAATAATTGTTACGGCAATCTTTGGGAACTTGCGCCGAAATCGAGCAATTGCACTTGGCAGGATATGAGTCGCGACACTACGAAACGCTGCAAGCCGTACTGTTCCCCCTTGTAAGCCTTTTTCTAGGTTTGCTTCTTTTGCGATCGCATCCTGTAGTTGTAACATCTGACGCGCCTGCTCAATAACTCGTTTCCCAACTGGCGTTAAATTTGCCCCATGACGTCCTCGCGCCAGTAACTGCACCCCTAACTCTTCTTCTAGAGAGGCGATGGCATGACTCACGGCTGACTGAGACAAATCCAAGTGCAGTGCCGCTTCACTAAAGTTACAATGATCAGCTACGGCGACGAAAGCACGAATTTGAGAGAGCTTCATCAAGTTTCTCCTGAATTTCATTCACAAGATTTGCCTTTACCCACCTTAAACTGCTGCTTTGTCACTAAATTGCCCCACATTTCTTAGGGCATCTAGAAAGGCAAAGACAGCAGGAGTATGAAGCACATTGCTAAGAATCGCTACCCCAATGACTCGCTCTAAGGGAACGGGTAAACTGTACACTTGCACTCCTGCTGGTAATGGTTCGGCAGCCAGTCGGGGGAGAATCGCTGCCCCCAAACCTTGGACAACCATGCTGACAATCGTTGAGTCTTCATTAACCTCATAAGCGACTTTTAGAGGAAATCCCCAAGTGTGCAAGTGATTGTGAAGCTGGATATAGAAGGCATCCGTGGGACTGGGCAAGATTAATGGGTAGCTCTCTAATCGTTCCCAAGTCACTTGAGTTTTCCTGAGTCTTGGAGTCGGCGGCAGCAGGACAACATACTCATCCTTCAGAAGTTCCCAAGTCTCAAATTCCTCACTAGCAGGAAGAAGCGTAAAGCCAATGTCAGCCCGCCCGTCGTGCATCGCTTGCTCCACTCCTGCATGATCGAGATGTTCGATGATTGTCACAGCAATTTGGGGGAAACTGTGCCGAAACCGGGCAATTACAACAGGCAAGATATGTGTGGCGACACTGCGAAACGTGGCAATGCGTACACTACCGCCGTTTAAGCCTTTTTCTAAATTGGCTTCCTTCACAATTCCTTCTAGTAGACAAAGCACCTGACGCGCCTGAGTAATCACTCGCTCCCCTACTGGCGTTAACTGCGCTCCCTGACGCCCCCTGATGAGCAAGAGTACCCCCAACTCGTCTTCCAAACTGGCGATCGCATGACTGACTGCCGATTGCGATAAGTCCAATTGCAAGGCTGCCTCACTGAAATTACCGTAGTCCGCTACGGCAACTAAAGCTCGCATCTGAGAGATTTTCAACTTGTATGGATTAATTTCACTCATATGGATGATGGCAACTTGTTTGAATTATGAATAAGTATTTCAATCTAAATTCGACAGCTATATCTATCTATCGATTTTATTCATACACGTTATGCAAATTATGCTTTGATGGTCAATTAAACAATAGTTAAGCTTAATTTGTAAGAAAAAAAACAGGAAGAACTCCTCTGAGGTACGCCTCTATGACAAACTCCACCAATTATTCCGATAGAGAAAGCCTAGAACTTCTTCTCAAGGAAACTGAACAAGAGCCAATCAAGAAATCAGGGCTATTTTCACGGCTAAATAGGATTTGGCAGCATCTAGTCGAATCTCTGATTCAAGGGCAAGGGCTGAAAATTTTGCAAAGCACTGACCGCTTTGGAAATACTCACTGGTATGCTTACGACCCAGTGACTAATAGCTCTGTAACACGGGATTCTGAAGCTGAAATGCGTGTTTGGGTTGAGCAACGTTATTACCAGTAATTCAAAACTTAAATTGTAAAGTACAGGAGGTTTAAAACATGAAACTTTCAACTTATGACCACCTTTTGAAAGCGAGTTCTCCTGAGCTTGAAAAGTCTCAGTCTAAGCTCTTGGGAGTCACTCGTAAGATAGTACATCCTCTCATTACTTTCTGGCGCTTTAGCTGCTACTACGGGAATTTTATTGCTTACCGCCAGTAAAGCAAAATAAGCTCTTGTGGATTTAATTCGCTCCACACAAAAAGGTCAGTTTCAGCCATCAGCGTTAGCTAGAGACACGAGTCCTAAAGACATTCCGACGGAACGTTTCTACTTCCCTGAAGCTGACGGCTAACCCATCAAAAATCAGAGCAATCGTCATCAATTAGATAATTTAGTTCTAAGCCTTTAGGGGGCTGTTGAGGCATGGGATTTTTGATGAGCTGGACTTGCCCTGCATTCACCCAGCGATAAACTAAGTTCAAATAAACGGTGTGATTGTCAAGATCAACATCTTTGATACGGAACACCGTGTTCTTGGGCCAATACTGATTGTAGTAGCAGCGGCGGTTAATGACGGTCTGGCTCAACTCCCACAGTGGTTCTGTTGCTTCTACTTGGGTTGGGGAGAACAATTCCTCATAGTCCGGCCAAGTCGGCTCTACTCTGGGAGGTTGAGCGGGAAAAATTACTAAGTTGTCTGGCTCAGTGTTGGGACGTTTGGCGAACATAATGCACTCTATGTAGTTATTGTCGTCTTTCCATAGATGCTTCTCTAGCGATGAAATAATCCAGAGGATAGGCGTATGGGAAACTCAGGTAGAGAGTAGAGCGACAACTATCAGAAGCCTGACGCACATCCTCACCGCTTCGCGCTACTATCAATTTCTCTGTTCGCGGACGATCTGCTTTTAGGATATCGGTAATTATGACACCTTACCACTACCTGTGGGGATATAGTAACGAAGTGAGTCATACATATAGTAGTTAAGCCTGCGACTGATGTACAATTTACATAATTTATTGAAGTTACTCAACCGCTTCTTCTTGTTCCCTCTGCCACTGCATCAAAAGTTCGCTAGGATTGAACCCCCGATACTGAAGGTAATTCCATAACTGACGCTTCGTCTTGGGTTCGATGGAAAAAAAATCATCAATCTTGTACTTTCGCATCACCTTCGCTTTTAAATCGTCCAGTTCTCCTGGCTCCTCACTCTCTGCTTGTGATTCCCAGATTTGCTCAAATACATCAGCATTAATTCCCTTTTCACGGCATTTACGCTTAATCACAGATTTGCCATACTTACCTTGATAGGAGGAAATCATGCTCTCAACTAAACGTGTGTCAGACTGATACTCTTTACTTTGAAGTTCCTGAAGCGCCTCTATAATATCGTTTTGTTCAAATCCTTTTTCTTTCGCTTTTTTTGTAAGTTCATAAGCGCTGTATTCTCGTCGAGACAAAAGTTGGTAGAAATAGTCTATACAAATCATTTCCTTGAATTTATTATTAAGTTTGATTATTTAATTTTTTATGCTAAAAACAGCAAAATGAGATGATGAAGATATTTTAATGCTAGCAAATTGATGTTGGGTTAAACAACCAATTACTCGTAATTTAGAGAAAATGATTATCTTTAACAAGAAACTTTAATACCAATTTCCTCTATTCTGTCTTAGCTTTTTGTAGGGAGCATAGTGTGGGCTCGTGCAGAAGATTATTTATCCATTACTTCAAGATTTGACCATAAAAAAATGACAAGTGATATTCTGATCCCTAACGCTGTAGAAGCAGCGTTTTATTGATAGACTCTAAGATATGCAGGACAACAGACTCTCTCAACAAATTCAATTTATTGTCGAAATTGACAAATTAAAAGGAGTTTTACGCCAAACGCTTCTAACCGATAGTTCACGGCGGGAAAACAGTGCTGAACACTCGTGGCACCTGGCAATGATGGCAATGCTTCTAATTGAGTATGCACCAGCACCAGTAAATGTTCTACAAGTTATTAAAATGTTATTGATTCATGACTTAGTAGAAATCGATGCTGGAGATACATTTTGCTACGATGTTCAAGGTAACTTGGGCAAAGCGGAACGGGAGAAACAGGCAGCAGCACGATTGTTTGGACAGCTTCCTGTTGAACAAGGCATAGAATTGCGATCGCTTTGGGAAGAGTTTGAAGCCCAACAGACATCAGAAGCTCAATTTGCCACAGCGTTAGATCGCTTGCAGCCACTATTGCATAATCAGCAAACAGCAGGTGGTACTTGGCGAATTCATGGGATTACGCTTGACAAGGTTATCGAGCGCATGAAGCCGATTAAAACGGGTGCGCCTCAACTTTGGACTTTGGTAGAACAAGTTCTTGAAGAATCTGTAAACGCTGGGTATCTAAAACCAGCACCATAAATCGTTAAAAATAAACAATCCTGCCAAGATTCAGCCAAACCACTTGATTTTCGGCTATTTGCCTAAGGTGACCTCACCTGAGTAGTTTGCTATGTTTGAATGGACTCGTGAACAAAAGTTTATACACCTTGCATAAACTTTGACAGAAACCTTAAAAGCTGATGTGCAGAGTGTAGCTACTAATACCTGGTGTCATTAAATTTAAGGGAATACATAGCATAATTGCATGAAAGTTAACAAATTTTATTTGGCTCTGATAGCAATTTTATTTGTTGCCTGTATTAGTTTTGCTTTCTATAGAAAATTCAATGACCAATCGAGTTGTCCAGAACCTGTATTAGCGAATTTTAAGGCAGGAAAAACGTATGGTCCTCCTTACCAAGTTATTGTTAAACCTTGGAATGGTCGGCATAATGTTTATGCGATTTTTATGCTGCCTGTTGAACAAAAGGCAGGAAAAAATCTCTTAGTAACGATAAAAGGAGGTAGAACATACTGCGGCAGAGCCTGGAGAGTGGGAACCGAGTATGAAGGAATACAAGCTAAGCCGGGATATTACTTAATCAAAGCTGGCTTGAAAACTCGGACTTCTAGTTTATTAATTGCACGAGGTTTCATAAAGCAGCTCAAAGACCCGCGTAACTGGAACCTAGTTTAAGCGGCTTTTTTATTGATGTTGCTGAATCATTTTAAGGGCAGCAAGGGAAAAAGGAAGATTTTCTCGTCACCGTGAACTATTCCCTTTTCCCTACTGAAAACCATCATCCAAAAATAGCAGCCTCGATGAGAAGCAACGCCTGCTCCATGTCGTCGTTGACAATTTGAACATTAAATTCATCAGCCGCCTCAATTTCAGCTTTTGCACAGGACAATCGTCGAGCGATCGCATCTTCACTATCCTGACCCCGACCCCGAATCCGTTGTTCTAGTTCCGCTAAAGACGGGGGCAAAATAAACAGGCGTAAGGCAGTTGGGAAAGTGTAATGGATTTTCCTTGCCCCAACCACTTCAATTTCTAAAATTACGGACTGACCGAGTTGAACTTGGCGTTCTACTGGGGTACGGGGTGTCCCATAGTAATTACCCGCATACTCCGCCCACTCCAAAAGCTCACCTGCACTCACCATTTGTTCAAACTTGTCACGGTTGACAAAATAATAGTGTTGTCCGTCGATTTCGCCGGGACGAGGTTGGCGGGTTGTTGCTGAGACGGAAAGATACAGTTCTGGGTGACGTTGCAAAAGCGATCGCAGTAGAGTCCCTTTACCAACCCCACTCGGACCTGTCAAGACAATGAGTTTACCTACTTGCATTTTGCTTAAATGGGAGGTTTAATTGCTGCTGGGACCATCTTTGCTAATAACAAAGCGATGAGCAACGGTTTCCGGTTGAATTGCTGAGAGAATGATGTGACTGGAATCGGTAATAATGACAGCTCTGGTGCGACGCCCGTATGTGGCATCAATTAACTGTCCGCGATCGCGTGCATCCGTGATGATGCGCTTGATCGGCGCAGACTCTGGAGAGACAATCGCAACGACTCGGTTTGCCGACACGATATTACCAAAACCGATGTTAATCAGTTGAATGTCCATGAAGAGCTAACGGCGACAGCCGCAATACGAGCGATTTTAGAGATTTAACCTCCATGGTATCCACAATAATTTAGGCTTACAAGGCTAAAATCCACAAAAAAGCCAGATTTTTAGGTTTATCTTGCTCAATTTATGTCTTTTGCTAGAGTAGTCTGGCGATAGAGGGGTGCGCTGACGGCAGCTTAGCGATAGCTTGATCTTCTCTTTCAACAAGAAGTGCAAGCATGGCTAAGAGCTATATGGATATAGAAATGTCATATACTCCGAGTGCATAAGCTGTTACTTTACTGACTAAAAGCAAATTTAAAAGTGCCACGTCCGAGCCATACTTGCGGAATTTTCAAGAATGCTCAATAGATAGCTCAGTTACAGTAGCAGTGAGCTTTGACAGGTTGCATCCTAGAAATACAAAAAGTCAATAAAGCTGCATAGCAAAAGTTGCCTTTGGTAAGAGCGTTATTAAGAGGATTTAAGGTTATGAACAAGGTGTATCGCCAATGGATAATTCTTGCCTAATAGTGGCAGCAATATTCTTGATCATAGCCTTGACTCATTCGACTAACTGGGCGGCTTTGCCGATAGCGGCACTCAAGGATGAAACTTCAAACCCTTCAAATCTGACAAATCCTGTTGTCGCTACAACCACTAGTGATACCCTTGGCTATACAGCTACATTTGATGAGGAACTCAAGCAAATTGGGCAGATTTCACCCCAAGACTTTGCACAACAACATAGCAGCAAGGCTCAGTATCTGCCTCAACTTAATTGGGACGTAACTACGGCAAAGTTTTGGGACCAATTCAGTCTTTCTCCAGACCAAGTTAATATTGTCGTAGATTACAGTGTGCAACAAGTAGGAGACCCAGGCAGCGTGCTGCATGAGGGCGTTGGTAATGTTGACTTGTTAATGCTTGCAGTGGACAACGGCTCCGACAAAATGGTCTATGCGGGTCCCGTTTTGAGCCATTATGAATTTGAGATGTCCGGAGTATCCCGAAAATCTGATGCTGAGTGGCAGGAGGACATTTTCACTGGCAATGTTCCACCTTGCCCTGACTGGACAAACAGTTATCTTGTATCTGGAGAAAGTAGAAAGTGAAGCTTGAAGATTTTAGGTGCGATCGCTTATTGCGATAAAGCGTAATAGCCCCTACCTTCCCTACCTTCTCCAGCTTCCTTAAGTCAGCGACATTCAATCTAAGTCATGGATCTGCGAGGATGGAAGTAGATAGATGCTTCACATAACTACTAAAAAGATGGCTTGTAGATGCAACCGGTTGACTTTACTACCCTGATGGCGGCTTGTCGTGAGCTGCGTTCTGAGTGGGTGCCAGGACGCACTGAACAGGTATATCAACGCGATCGCTATACGATCGCGATTAGCTTGCGTACCCTCAAGAGTCGGGGGTGGCTAACAATTTGCTGGCACCCCCAAGCCGCTCGAATTTGCTTAAGTGACCCACCCCCCCGAACACCCGATACCTTTACCTTTAGTGACCAACTACGGCACCAGTTAACGGGTCTTGCTCTAATTGGGATAGAAGCGATCGCACCGTGGGAGCGTGTACTAGACCTGCAATTTGCTCGACGCCCCGGAGAAGCAGCCAGCTTCCACCTCTACGTCGAAATTATAAGCAAATACAGTAACGTCATCCTCACAGGTGCCGATAATCTGATTATCACTGTTGCTCATCAAGTCAGCTCCCAGCAATCCAGCATCCGCCCCATTCAAACAGGTCAGCCCTACGAACGACCACCCGCCCTTACTGGCACCCTCCCCAACTTGAACGAATCCCAAGAGCGGTGGCAAGAACGAGTGAGTCTCGTACCTGGTGCCCTACAGCGTCAACTGCTCAAAAGTTACCGAGGTTTAAGTCCAGGATTAGTGCGTTCGATGGCACAAGCTGCCGATTTAAACCCAGACCAGTCTACCGAGAGCCTTGATACCTCCGACTGGCAACGGCTATTTCAGCGTTGGCAAGAATGGTTGCAAGTAATGGGAAATGGGGAAGATTTAGGTGGTAGTCGATCTGCCGCAGTAGACACATCTTCGCACTCCTCCCAATTCCAACCCGGCTGGACAGCGCAGGGATACACCGTTCTAGGCTGGGGCATGATTGAGCCAGTCTCGAATGTTCAATCCTTACTGGATTCCTACTACACGGCTGAACTCAACCAACAAGAATTTGCCCAATTGCGTCACCAACTCACGCAGAAGCTCGGCAATATTTTAGGAAAATTGCGCCAGAAAGCCTCTACCTTTGAAGAACGGTTGCAGCAATCTGACCAAGCCGACCAGCAACGACAACAAGCCGACCTACTAATGGCGCACCTTCATGAGTGGGAACCGGGGATGAAGAGCATTGCCCTAGCTGACTTTGATACTGGCAAGCCAGTTACGATTCCCTTAAATCCAGAAAAGAATGCCGTTCAAAATGCCCAAGCACTGTACAAGCGCCACCAAAAGCTCAAACGCGCTCGTAATGCTGTTGAACCACTGCTCAAGGATGTGCAAGAAGAAATTCAGTATTTAGAACAGGTAGAGGCATCCTTGAACCAACTCGATACTTACGCTACTCCGGAAGATTTACAGACACTGCAAGAAATTCGCGAAGAACTGATTGGGCAACGCTATCTCGATGCCCCAGAACAACGTAGCCGCGAGGTCAGCAATGTCTCTGAGCCACATCGGTATCGAACGCCCAGTGGGTTTGAATTGTTGGTTGGTCGAAACAATCGACAAAATGACCAACTCACCTTTCGCACTGCTGGTGATTATGACCTCTGGTTTCACACTCAAGAAATTGCGGGTAGCCATGTCCTCATGCGTCTACAAGCGGGAACTGTACCTGATGAAGCGGATTTACAGTTTGCCGCAGATCTGGCCGCGCACTACAGCCAAGCGCGTCAGAGTGACCAAGTTCCGGTTGTCTACACAGAACCCAAGCACGTCTACAAGCCAAAGGGAGCTAAACCCGGCATGGCGATTTATAAACGAGAACGAATCCTTTGGGGGCGTCCTCAAAAAGGCAACAACTATCTTTTGGAGGATGACACCCTGTAGAAATGTAAATTTTGGTTACAGAAAAATTGTATTTTCTGTTACGATAAATATAAAGAAATCTTACTGCTGCCGAATTGGGAACGCGCAGCTTGGGCTTTCTCTACGTAGAGCGACAACATAATTTTTAATTATTATCAGACCAGCTACCGTTATAGCTGGTCTTTTTTGATACAAATTACTCATAAATTGATGTGCATAAGCTGCCGAGATTAGGGAAAGGGTGAAAGGGAAAAGCCTTCCCCTTTCCCTACAGCGAAACTAAAAGCTGACCACAGACAATCGCTAGAACCTAAATGTAGTTCGGATAGTGCCAATCACCAAGTCAGAGTTGGTAGCGAGAGAACCAGGAGCTGTGATCCAAATAATCCCAGGCGTAATTGAGATATTATCTGTCAACTGCATCTGGTAGAACGCCTCAACGTGTAGTGAGACATCGGGGTCTGGCTCATCAAAATCGTCTAATACATCTAGAATTGCTGGTGCCGAGTTTAACAAGGCAACTCCAGCCGCGATTAAGGCGGGATTTAAATTGGCTGGATCGACTAAATCTTGTAAGCCTTGATTGACATCAATATCTGTGTCAAGGACTATTGGCTCTACGCCTACAATAATCCCTGCTAGGTTACCTCTTTTACCTAAGTCAGGGAATGCCAAGGTAATCGCACCATTGATGCTGTTAAAACTGCCGCGAGTAATTAAACCATTTCCTGTCGATAAGTTGATTGATGTCGTGTAACCGACCCAGCCACCCAGAACAAATTTTTCACTAGCCCGCCAGGAGAACTCTATTCCATAGGAGTTACTGACAACTGGGATGTCGAGGTCAAAACCCAACGGGATTCCCGCAAAGCTGGGCTGAGCGAGTAAATCACCTACGGTGCCATTGAAAACAATCGGGTCAAGAGGAGGTGTTGTTGGTGGTTGAAGAACTATATCGGCTGAAGGCGTTATCGGTGCTGGAAGTACAAAGTCTATGGGAAGTGTGATTGGTTGTGGAAGGGAGATTCCAGCAGGAATTGTAGTTCCGGCGGGAACCGTTATTACTCCTGGTATTGGTCCCGGTCGAGGAATCGTGATGGCAATGGGTAGCGTTGTTGGTGCATCAAGTGTTGTTCCGGCAGGAAGTGTTGTTCCGGTTGGCAGTGCTGTGCCAAGGGGGATTTGTTGATTGGCCAGAAAAGTAATTGGGGTTGTCGGTACAGGGGCGGGCTGAAAGTTAACATTTACAGGTTGATCTCCGAGGGTGCGAAGTGTTGTCCGAGGGTTAGAAGCTGGACTACCTGTAAGGGTTTCACGGTTGTAGGAGTTAATGTAAGTAAAGCCAATCTGAAAGCGATCGCTTGGCTTGTAAACTAGTTGTGCGAGGGCACCATAAGGCCCATTAAACAAACCACCGCCGTCATCAGGATTGTTAGCATCTCCGGCTAAATACCCCAAACTCAGCTCTAGTGAATCGCCCAGTTGTTGCCGAAGCCCAATACCCGCCCCTTCAACAAGATAGTAGATAGGATTACGAGTACCAAAGCGAGTCAGCGCACCAGAACCACCATCCCCATCTAAGAAGTTGACAGTGCTGGCAAAGTCCTCAGCGTCTCCTCCATTAGCGGCAATGAAAATTTCTGTATTTTCACCAATAGGAAAGGTATATGTTAGCTCCTCAAGTTCGACATCATTATCCGCATCAGCGTCTGCAAACGCCAAATTTCCCTCGAACGTCACAGTTCGCTCCGTGAAAGTTTCTAATCCACGGGCTTCCAAGCGTGTTCTTAATCGGTCTCGACCTGTAAAGCTCGTTTCAAAGTTCAGACGGGTTCGACTGCCAAAAACCGCGATATCATCGACATCTTCCCCAAGGACATTGTCTCCGGTTAGGATATCTGCAAACCCCAGAATCACTTCTCCCTCAAGTTTCGTCGTGGTAGAAAACTGATGATCCTCAAGGAAAGCAACCCGCCCTTCCAAGGTATCAACTCGCGTCCCTAAAGCGGCAAGTTCTACTTCAAAGTCTTGAATCAGTCGTTGTAGTGTTTCTAAGTCTTCGCGGCTAACAAACTCACTTGTGTTGGCAGCAATGAGACGCTCAATCTGTTGCAAACAGGAGTTTAAACCAGCGGCAAACTCATAGCGAGTTAATGCCCGATTACCGCGAAACGTACCATCTGGATAGCCAGCGATACAAGCATAACGTTCAACAAGCGATCGCAACGCTTCAAACGCCCAGTCATTGGGAGAAACATCCCGTAGCTGAGAGACATTGGTAACTTGCTCAACACTACTAACGCCAGCTTCATTGCTGTAGTTATCAATTTGTTCAAGTAGAGTCGTATCCCTAACCTCTACAGGTACCTCAGAAACCTCCACAGATGTCTCTGTTTCTAGCAGTGGTGACTTAGCTGAGTTTTCTTCACGTTCTGAGGTTGCTGTAATTGTTGGTGCAATAGATGTGTCTGTTTCTAGCGTTGCTGAGTAAGCAGGGTTCTCTAGTGTAGTCTCCGAGGTCGATGCCGTTGTTGGTACAGTGACAGAAACTGAGGTTTCAACGGTTTGAGGCTGAGTTGTAACTGTTGCTGATGGTATTTGAGTAGCCGTATCTACAGCAGGTTCAATTGCGAAGGCTGGGGTGACACCAAGCGGTGTAAAGGGCAACTCGCCCCATAAAGCAACAATCGCTCCTCCTAAAATAGCTGGGCTAAGTAGCCAACGTTGCCACAAGACTTGATTGATCATTTTTTATCCTCACACCCACTCAAAACTTTCACGATTGATGTAGCCAAGTCTCACTGCAAGAGTTGACTAGAGACTGAATACACAGCTTTCGCTACTTGAATGTAATCCTAGGACAAGTTTCAACTAAAGTTGCCCTACCACAATCAGGCTTTACAAAGACTTAAGCGTATTTGAAAAAAAGAGATTACTACAGCTTGGGAAAGATTTGGGAAAGATTACAGTTGTCTGCAAAATTTCACGGAATCAGGTAGGTGCGCCAAGTCGGTTGAGTGTTTTTGCCAGTGTCTTGGCGCAGGGCTAAACGCCAGGTTTTACCTTCTCTCTGGCGCTGTAGATAGATATTAAAAGGATTGTTTTCCTGAACGAGTTGCCGTTGCGGTAGCTTAACGTTGAGTGTGTAGGTACCCAAAATATGGTATGTGGGTAAATCTTCAACGAATAGGGGTTCTAGTTGCTTCAGCTTTACCTGCGTAATTTCAAATTTTTGTGCTGAGGATTGTAATTGTTGAGTTAGCTGCTGTTGAGATTGATTGACTTGAAAAGCGATCGCTTTTTCCACGAGTTGCTTAGTTGGTGCTAACCCCAGAGAGGGTGTACTTGCACCACAAGCTGACAGCGTTATTACTAAAACAACCATCAACGCAACGCTGAACATCAATTTTGTCGCCCCGTGCATCTAACTCGCCTCTACTTCTTTCGCTGCCACCGTAGCACGACTTAATTGTCTTGCTTGGATGTCCTCTAATTTCGTATCAGGAATTGCTTTGATTAACTGACGAGTGTACTCTTGCCGAGGGGAATTGTAGATGGATTCAGCCGAACCAATTTCTTCAATCCGTCCATGATTCATGACCATAATGCGATCGCTCACAAACTTCACCACACTCAAATCATGGGAAATAAAGATGTAAGTCAAGCCAAAATCTTGCTGCAAGTCTTTGAGGAGATTGAGAACTTGCGCTTGTACTGAAACATCGAGTGCTGAGACGGATTCATCACAAATAATAAACCGTGGCTCACACGCCAAGGTACGAGCAATACAAATCCGCTGTCGTTGCCCTCCAGAAAACTCATGGGGCATTCGATTCATTGCACTTTCCCCCAGTCCAACTCGTTCCAGCAAGTCAATTGCTCGTTGTCGGCGTTGCTGTGGAGAACCACCTAGCTTATGAATTTGCATCGGTTCCATCAGCGCATCTCCGATGGTTTGCCTAGCATTTAGAGAACCATAAGGATTTTGGAAAATGATTTGCATATAGCGACGGAGGTGGCGCAGTGGCTTAGCATCAAGTTCCAAGACTGAATCGCCATCAAAAATAATCTCCCCAGACGTTGGTTCCATCAAACGCAGAAGGCAACGACTTAAAGTAGATTTGCCACATCCTGATTCTCCCACCAATCCCAAAGTCTCGCCAGGATAGACCTCAAAACTGACATCATCTACCGCTTTGAATCCTATTTTCTTCCCAAACAGTCCACTTCGCATAGGGAATTCTTTAGTGAGGTGACGCACAGATAGTAAAGGTTGCTGCTGTTGCAGATGTTGAGAACGTTCTACTACAGCACTACTGGATACTTCTGCGAGTAGTAAGTCTTTTTCTTCTTGGCTATGGATTTGAGAAACGATTTCTAATTCTCCCGATGCATTGGTTGTTACCCGCATAAAATCCGCCACGGTTGGCAGGCGTTTCAGCCGTTGGTTTGGACGTGGGCGACAGTTCAGTAACCCTTGCGTGTAAGGATGTTGAGGATTAGCAAAGAGGTCATACACTTTAGCCGTTTCTACTGCCTGACCTCGGTACATCACAACTACACGGTCAGCGATTTCTGCAACTACTCCCATATCGTGAGTAATGAAGAGAATCGACATCCCACGACGGTCACGTAGTTCTCGCAGCAGTTGTAAAATCGTTGCCTGAATTGTGACATCTAACGCTGTAGTTGGTTCATCAGCAATCAGGATGGCAGGGTTACCGCTGAGTGCCATGGCAATCATTACCCGTTGTTGTTGACCACCTGAGAGTTGATGAGGGTAGCGCTTCATCATCTCTCTGGGGTTGGGTAGCTTGACTTCATCAAAAAGGGCGATCGCTTTTCTATACGCTTCTTTTTGAGAAACTTGTTCATGGAGTAAAATTGCTTCCACAACCTGTTCCCCACAGGTGTAAACCGGATTCAAGGAGGTTAAAGGCTCCTGAAATACCATGGCGATTAACGCACCTCGATAAGTCCGTCTTTGTTGAGCAGAAAGCGTCAGTAGATTGACGGGATTGGCACTAGCAAGGCGAGGATTCCGAAATAAGATTTCTCCTGTTACCTTAGCCGCTGTCGGCAGCAGTCCGATTACAGCTAGTGACGTTACTGATTTACCCGAACCTGACTCGCCAACAATTCCAATTGTTTCTCCGAGTGCAAGGTTAAAGGATACATCTTTTACTGCTCGTAGTATCTCACCTGAAGAGGGAAACTCAACATAAAGATTACGAATTTCAAGAATAGGGTTACTCATAATACTCTACTTGTTTACAACAACTATTAACCAAAACCAAAACTGTATAATTACCATAATCAAAGTAAAAATAGCTGTACTCTTAGATATATTTTACAGCAGCCACTAGAGCCACCCGCTCCAAGCCTCTTATTAAGATGTTTAAACTTAAATCAACCTAGAAAGGTCGAAGAGCAGTGTTATAGTTTACAATCTTGAATCTATAAAGCTGATATTGTATTTAGGGTTTTAAAGCAATATTACTCAAGCTGAATCTAAGCAACTCTTGTAAACCAGCACTAGAAACTTACCTTTGTATTAACGACAGATCAAGATGATTTTGATTAGTAATATTTGTAGTATCCTTGACTCATGCGCCTCGCTAAAAATCTGCTCGAAAAAGGAGCTAATGCAATGAGGTATTGGAAGCGAACGCAGTCAATTTTGTTGGCGATTGTGGCTTTTGGCTTAGCGATTTTTCTCTCAAATTGTAATAGCCCATCCAGCCAAACTAGCAACAGCCCATCCCCAACGACTAGCCCAGCCGCCACACCAACCGGAGCGTTGGTTTACGGTGCAGGCGGACAACCAACAAGCTTGGATCCAGGCAATATCACGGACGGCAACTCCGTCATGGTTCAAGACCAAATCTACAATCGCCTGATTGAGTTTAAGCCAGGTACTACCGAGATTGAACCGGGTTTAGCGACAGAGTGGACGGCTTCAGAGGATGGCAAAACATGGACATTTAAGCTCAGACAAGGAGTCAAGTTTCATGATGGCACTGACTTCAATGCTGAAGCAGTAAGATTTAACATCGAACGGTGGTGGGACGACAAGAGCGAGTTTGGCTACCGTGATGCTGGCAAAACCTTCGAGATTTGGACAGATTTGTTTGGAGGTTTTAAATCGTCTCCTGACTCCCTACTGCAATCGGTGACAGCAGAGGGAACTGATACCGTTCGGTTTGTTCTCAAGCAACCCTTTGCGGCTTTCCCAAATGCGATCGCATCTGGCTACTTTGGTATAGCGAGTCCTGATGCGATCAAAAAAGCCGCTGCTGCCTACGGTACGCCTTCCGCAATGGCTGTGGGAACGGGTCCTTTCCTGTTTAAGGAATGGCAAAGTGGCGATCGCATCGTTCTCGAAAAGAATCCTAACTACTGGAAGCAAGGTTTACCGAAATCAAATCAATTGGTAATGCGCTTCATCACTGACCCAGCAGCAAGGTTGGCTCAATTACGGGCAGGGACAGTTGATTTTACAGTCGATCTCACTCCCGACCAATTGAAAGAACTTCAAAGCGACCAAAATTTAGAAGCCGTCAAGCGTCCTTCTTTAAACGTTGGCTATCTTGCCTTGAATCCTAGTTATGAACCGCTTGCCAAACCGGAAGTGCGTCAAGCGATCGCGCAAGCAATCAACAAAAAAGAGATTGTCAAAGCCTTCTGGGGCGAATTAGGTGAAAACGACCCTCACTTTACCCCTCCCTCCCTAGCTGAGTTCCAGTCAGACCAAGTTCAAGACTATCAATACAATCCACAACAGGCAAAGCAGCTTATCGCTCAAGCCGGTTTTCCCAATGGCTTTGACCTTGAGTTGTGGTACATGCCAGTCAGTAGACCCTATTTCCCCAACCCGAAACCGATTGCCGAAGCCTTCGCAGCGGAACTGAGTCAGATTGGGATTAGAGTCACCCTCCAAACGAAGGACTGGGCAGCATACCTTGAAGACCGTAATAAACCCCCTGGATTCCAAGCCTTCATGCTTGGTTGGACAGGTGACTACGGTGACCCCGACAACTTCTACTATGCTCACTTCGGGCCAGGTGCTACCCAAGACTTGGGAACTTGGAAAAATGAGCAAGTCTTCAAGCTTTTGGATGAAGGACGTGCCGAAGGCGATAAAGCAGAACGAGCAAAAATCTACAAACAAGTCGATGAAATCCTCAACAAAGAGGCAGTACGCCTACCAATCGTTCACTCACAACCCCTTCTCGCTAAACGCAAGAATGTCACAGGTTGGACTCCCAGCCCCCTGGGTTCTGAGCCTTTAGAAGAAGTAACCAAGTCGTAATGGTTATTGGTTGTTAGTTATTGGTTATTTGTTAGTAGTTAGTAATATTGGAATCCGGCTCCTAACTACTTTACGACTAACAACCAACAACCAATAACTAACAACCAACAACTAATTGCCATGGGTCGATATATTGCTAAGCGTCTGCTTAACCTGCTGCCAGTTGTGTTAGGAATTACGTTATTAGTTTTTGCCTTCCTGCACTTAATTCCTGGTGACCCAGCGATTACAATGTTGGGCGATCGCGCAACGCCTCAGCAAGTCGAAGCATTGAGAGAACGCATGGGTCTAAATCAACCCCTGCCGCTACAGTACTTCAAATTTCTGTGGGATTTAATCCGTCTAGATTTCGGCACCAGTATCATTACTGGAGTTCCAATTGCAGAAGAAATCAGAATTCGCTGGCCAGCAACCTTCGAGTTATCCGTTGCCGCGATGTTAGTCGCCAGTATTCTAGGGATTCCTGCTGGTGTTTTGGCAGCCGTTCGCAAAAATAGCTTTGTCGATAACCTGACGATGAGTGGTTCTCTACTCGGTGTCTCTCTACCCGTTTACTGGTTAGGGTTACTTCTGATTTACTTCTTTGCCATTAACCTCAACTGGCTACCACCAAGTGGACGACTAAGTATTGATGCCGGATTTGCCTTCAAACCGATCACAGGTTTTTATGTTCTAGATGCCTTACTTCGGTTCGACTTTAAGGCACTGCAAGATGTCTTGAAACACCTAATTTTACCAGCACTTACTTTAAGCACAATTCCTTTAGCTATCTTGGCGCGAATCACCCGCAGCGCAATGCTGGAAGTACTCTCGCAAGACTACATCCGCACAGCAAGGGCAAAGGGGCTGCTTGAGCGTTGGGTAATTTTCAAGCACGCACTGAAGAATGCTTTACTGCCAGTGGTAACAATCATTGGCTTACAATTTGGGACACTCTTAGGGGGAGCTATTCTTACAGAAACTATTTTTTCTTGGCCTGGAATTGGTTCATGGATTTACGAAGGAATTCTGAACCGGGACTATCCAGTTGTGCAAGGTGGAGTCGTTTTTGTCGCGGTTGCTTTTGTACTAATCAACCTCATTGTTGATTTATCCTACGCTTTCTTAGACCCCAGAATTCAGTATCAATAATGGTTTTTAGTTGTTGGTTTTTAGTTGTTAGTTGTTGGAAAGAGTCCAGGAACTAAGGAAAACTGATGGCTGAATATCTATGATTTGCTACTAACAACCAACAACCAATAACGAACAACTAATTTTTATGACTATTGCGGCAAACGCTTGGAGTGCAAATACCTGGAATGCGATCGCACGATTGTCAAAATCAATTTCAGGGAAAATCGGTCTTGTCTTAACCACAGTACTCGTGTTGATGGCGCTACTGGCTCCAATTATCAATCCATATGACCCCGCAACAGACCGAGATTATGCAGCGCGTCTGAAAGCGCCAACTATTGCCCATTGGTTCGGTACGGATGGTTTAGGACGAGATATCCTTGACCTTGTTTGGTATGGGTTACGAACTTCACTGTTTATTGGTTTAGTCTCTGTATTGCTAGGACTGATTATCGGTGTCCTGTTAGGGCTGGTGGCGGGATACTTCCGGGGTTGGCTGGAAACGCTGATTGGCTGGTTGACTGATATCCTCTTATCATTTCCCTCAATTCTTTTAGCGATCGCAGTTGTTACGGTAACAGGCCCCAGTGTACCCAGTGTGATGATTGCTGTGGGAGTTGTGCAAATCCCAATTTTCATCCGACTCACTCGCAGCATGGTACTCTCGCTCAGAGAACAAGAATTTGTCCAGACAGTAAAAGCCTTTGGGGCAACATCCGGGCGCATCATTTTTCGCCACATCTTACCTGCAAGCCTTGCCCCACTAGTAGTACAGGCAACGCTTTCAATAGGTACCGCAACTCTAGAAGCGGCTGGATTAGGCTTTTTGGGCTTAGGCGCACAACCGCCCACACCTGAATTAGGGACGATGCTCTCGGATGCTTTCAAAGCTGGTTATTCTCTCTCTTCACCCTGGACTATCTTGTTCCCTGGTTTATTTATCACGCTGACTGTCTTAGCCTTTAACCTACTCGGTGACGGTTTACGCGATGCTCTCGATCCACGAGGGAATCGTTAACTCAACGATTGACACTACTCATGTCAGAATAGCGATCGCCAGCCACAGCCTGCTTAGGAGCAACCTCGTCAATACGCTGAAGATCTTCTTGAGTGAGTTCAATCTCCGTTGCGGCAATATTCTCCTCAACATAAACTCGGCGTTTTGTTCCGGGAATTGGCACAATATCATCTCCTTGGGCAAGCAACCAGGCAAGTGCTAGTTGTCCGGGGGTAACATCCTTTTCAACCGCGATTTCCTTGACTCGCTCGACTAGTTGGAGATTTTTGTAAAAATTCTCACCTTGAAACCTCGGTGAATTCCGGCGGAAGTCATCAGCCGCCAAATCATCCGGACTAGTGATGCTTCCTGAGAGAAAGCCTCGACCAAGCGGGCTATAAGCGACAAAGCCAATCCCTAGCTCACGGACAGTGGCAAGAATTTCATCTTCTGGATCGCGACTCCACAGAGAGTATTCTGACTGCAAAGCGCTAATCGGGTGGACGCTTTGCGCCCTACGAATAGTGTTAGCAGAGGCTTCAGACAGACCTAAGTAGCGTACTTTGCCTTGCTGTACCAACTCCGCCATTGCGCCAACTGTCTCCTCAATTGGTACATTCGGATCGACTCGGTGCTGGTAGTAGAGGTCAATGTAATCTACTCCAAGCCTTTGTAGTGAAGCATCACAGGCTTGATGCACATACTCAGGGCTACCATTGACACCACGAAATCCCTTGTCTTCGCTACGAAGGATACCAAACTTTGTGGCGAGTACAACGCGATCGCGCCGATCAGCAATTGCCTTAGCGAGAAGCTGTTCATTCGCGCCAGTTCCATACATATCAGCGGTATCCAGCAGCGTCAATCCGAGTTCGAGGGCACGGTGAATTGTTGCAATCGACTCCGCCTCATCACCTGTTCCATAAAACTCAGACATTCCCATACATCCTAGTCCCAGTTCCGAAACAGTTAAGCCTTGGTTTCCGAGTTTGCGGTTTTTCATGTTTTTTCTCCTTGTTTTCTCAATTAACGAAATCCTTCTGAATCGGTAATTCTCGCAGTACCAATCTCAACTCATACTTTTTATTGAGTATAGACGTTGACGTTAACGTTAAATTAAGTCTAAAAAAATTACTGGCTTTTAGTTTGCTCGTCGATCCAGTTCTGGATTTTGGCAATATTAGCCTGTAATTCAGAACGAAACTGCGCTAGGGCTTCGAGCTTGACATCAGTCTCCTTGAGGTGAGCAACTAGCATTTCCATCAATTTCTGCTTACCCTGCAACACTGTTGGCTCCTCAAAGAACAAGTCAAGAATGCTACCAATTTCCTCTAAGGTGAGGCCAAGGGATTTGAGCGCATCAATCTTGCGGAGTCGAGCGAGTTCAACCTCTGTGTAGTAGCGAAAGCCTTTGCCTTCACGTTCACTCGGACCAAGCAGCCCCAAATTTTCGTAGTAACGAATTGTTCGAGGCGTTACACCAGCTTTTTCAGCAAGCTCCCCGATCCGCATTTTGTCAGTCACGTTTTGTTGGCTTGTTTTAACCTTGACGTTAACGTTAATTTGAATGTAGCGAGTTCTTCTATAGAGGTCAAGCCTTGTTTGCCACAAAACATCATCTGCCTCATCTCATGGATTCTATAAGAGTGAACTTAATCAAAAGAGCGCCGACTTGAATTTATGGTGTAAAGCAAGTGGCAGGAGCATTTAAGTTGCTTGCTTTAGGTGAGCTGATCTGGATCAACTCCAAGCTCACGCAACTTCGCTGCTAATATCTCTGCCCGTTGGCGTTCTTGTTCTGCCCGTTGGCGTTCTTGTTCTGCCCGTTGACGTTCCTGTTCTGCCTGTTCTGCACTCCACAGTAATAAATTGCCTGCCCCATCCCACCAACGCAGCCAGTTCATGGTTTGCTGGAGACGCTCCCCTAACCATATCCCTAGAAACAGTTCTATCTCCGGAATCCACACTCGCCCTTGGGCATCGGCTGCTTGTAAAGCATATCGTCCATTTTGCAAACACCGTACTTCCAAGCTGGGTTCGTAGGGATCGTAGGTGACATAAGTGGGTATTTGTAGAATCCGTTCGTAGAAATAGAGTTTGCCATAGGGTGGAGTCGATCGCACCGACAGTTCACCGCCTTCTTCTTGGGAGAGGAACTCCATGACAACAGCAACGGGTGCCCCCTCTAAGTTTGGGGTGTAGCTGCGGCGAATGGTACCCTCTGCTACGGAATATACTTGGGGCACATAGAACCAGTCTGGTGCTTTGACCACAATTTTTTTATTCACGTTTGCAACTAGGCCAAAGTTTGAGCCAATCAGCCTCTCTGGATGGATGCGTCCGTCTGCTCCCAGCGCATCAGTGAGGGCGGCGGCAAGAGGGGGCTGTTGAATATTTTCCACGGGGTCATCGGGTAAAAAGAAGTCGGCTGGCAGGGCTTCCCAAGTGACGGTTGGTTCTGTTTTGATGGCTGGAACTTCGAGAACCATTGGCTTGACCCTCAAGCGAAGATATTACCTAAAGTGTATCAATGCGTTTAGCTAACTTCTATATTTAGCGATCGCACCAAGAAAGCCCACTCATCCGCAATTTCCTCAATAATCTTAGACGTTGGCTTGCCTGCACCATGTCCTGCCTTCGTTTCAATTCTGATTAACACAGGCTTCTCCCCAGCATGAGCTGCTTGCAAAGCCGCCGCAAATTTGAAACTATGAGCAGGAACTACACGGTCATCATGATCAGCCGTAATAATCATCGTTGCTGGGTAAGCCGTTCCGCTTTTGAGATTATGCAACGGCGAATAAGCATATAACGCCTCAAACTCATCTGGATTTTCTGGGGAACCGTAATCTGAACACCACGCCCAGCCGATTGTAAACTTGTGGAAGCGCAGCATATCGAGTACACCCACAGAAGGTAAAGCGGCAGCAAATAAATCTGGACGCTGAGTCATACAAGCACCCACTAACAAACCGCCATTACTCCCACCTGCGATCGCAAGTTTCTCAGGAGCAGTGTACCCGTTTTTAATTAACCACTCAGCCGCCGCAATGAAATCATCAAAAACATTCTGCTTATTCAGCTTGGTTCCAGCTTGATGCCATTCCTCGCCATACTCGCCACCACCACGCAGATTAGGGATTGCATAGACACCACCCATCTCCATCCACACCACTCTGCCGACTGAGAAACTAGGTGTTAGGGAGACATTGAAACCACCGTAGCCATACAGAAGAGTTGGGTTATTTCCATTTAGCAGCAATCCCTTTTTGTAAGTGATAAACATTGGTACTCGTGTACCATCTTTACTGCTGTAGAAAACCTGTCTCGTCTCGTAATTATCCGGGTTAAAGTCTACAGTTGGCTCACGAAAAACTGTACTTTCACCACTCACCATGTCGTACCGATAAATGGTTGGTGGTGTTGTGAAACTAGTGAAGGTATAGAACGTTTCAGTATCGTAGCGCTTGCCACCGAAACCACCAGCAGAACCAATTCCTGGTAACTCTACCTCTCGAACAAAAGAACCATCTAGGTTAAAAATCTTAATCGAAGAACGAGCGTCTTGCAGGTAGTCAGCAACAAACTGATTATTAAGTACGCCAACCCCTTCAAGAGTTTCAGCCGTTTGAGGAATGATTTCTTGCCAATTCTCCCGTGCTGGATTGTTGATATCAATAGCAATAACTCGACCACGAGGAGCATCTAAATCTGTGCGGAACCAGAAGACTGAACCATCATTATCAATCAAGCTATAGTTAGCCTCAAACTCACTAATCAGTTCCACTACTGGAGAATCTGGATTTGCCAAGTCTTTGTAGAAAACTAGGTTCTTTGGGTCAGTTCCTTGGTCAACAGAAATAATCAGATAGCGACCATCTTCTGTAACACCAGCCCCGAACATCCATTCTTTCTGGTCAGGGCGATGATAAATGAGAATATCGTCTGACTGTGATGTACCCAGCTTGTGATAGTAAAGCTTTTGGTAATAGTTAATGTCTTCTAATTTAGTCGCCTCATTCGGCTCATCGTAGCGACAGTAGAAGAAGCCTTGACCATCATGAGTCCAAGACGCACCAGAAAATTTTACCCACTGAAGATGATCAGAAAGATTCTCACCCGTTTCGACATCAAGAACTTTCCACTCTTTCCAGTCTGAACCTGATGTAGAAAGACCATATGCCATAAATTTGGCATCTTCGCTAAGGGCTAAACCAGACAGCGCAACAGTGCCGTCCTCTGAGAGGGTGTTGGGGTCAAGCAACACCTTTGGCTCATCATCTAGGGAAGTTAAAGTGTAGAGAACGCTTTGGTTCTGAAGACCGTCATTTTTGAAGTAGAAATAGCGATTTTCCTGCTTAAAAGGAATCCCATATCTCTCGTAATTCCACAACTGCGTCAATCGTTCACGGATTTGCTCTCGCACGGGTATTTCATTGAGATACCCAAACGTGACTTGATTTTGCGCCTCTACCCAAGCTTTTGTTTCCTCTGAATCTGGGTCTTCCAACCAACGATAAGGGTCTTGTACTTGGATGCCATGGTAGTCATCAACTTGGTCAACTTGGCGGCTGGAGGGGTAGACAAAGGCTTGACTGGAAGATTGCATAAACAGAGGATGATTCGCAGCATTGTCTAGTTTAGCGCTCATCCCAGTCGCTCTCTTGTTGCTTGGGGTGGATGCGATCGCACAAACGAGTTATTTTTAGCTCTTCTCGGATGGCGCTTCAAAGGATGAAAATCCCTTTCCCCTAACACCTACCACCTACCACCTAACACCTATTTTCATGTAGATACTCGAACTCTACCTATGAGGGTTGAACAAGCCTTGGCATAGTGAGATAGTCGATCAATCTAACCTAAAAGATGACCACTTCTTAGTTAAGCCTCAGTCCAGATGGATTTTAGTCAAGCGCTAAACAATAAAATTGATACGATTGTCACAAACTGGGTGGAAGCTGTTCGCCAGGATGTAGAAATAGAAAGCACCAAGCACCTAACGTATAAGGCTGTGCGTGATGGTCTTCCCTTCGTCCTTCGGGCGCTCGTAACGATGCTCTCTCAATCTGAAGAAAGCGATCTGCGGACGCTTGTAGAGAAGAGTTTAGAACATGGCGACCTTAGGGCTGAACAAGGATATGATGCTGAAGAAATTGCGCGAGAGTACCGCTTATTGCGCCAGGTGATCTTTTCGAGTTTAGAGCCAGATTTGCTTCTGGGTTCACCGCAAGAAATGCTTCGAGCTGTTCGTCTGATTGATCTTGCGATCGATGAAATGATTGCTAGGTGCTTCAAAAGCTATACATTGCATCGCTTGCACGAACTCCATGATCTGTCCAATCAGCTAACACTTACGAATCAAGAACTGAGTCGCATGGTTCGCGCTCATCAAGACAATCTTTCTCATCTTGCTCACGAACTGAAAAATCCTCTAAATTCAATTATTGGCTACTCAAACTTGTTTTTGCGCCAACAACAACGAAAGAACCACGAAGTAAAAGATTCCTCTGCCAATCTGGATCACATTGAGCGAGTGCTACGGAATGGACAACAATTGCTTCGTCTGATTAACGACGCACTAGAAGTCTCCCGGTATGAGGATGGGACGATGAAACTACGTCTAGAGCCAACAGACGTGCGCTCATTAATCAATGAAGTGATAAAAGTCCTGGAACCTTCTGCTTGTGCCAAAGAGTTACAGTTAGTGGTTGATTGCGATTCAGCTAGCGCCAGCAGTTGCGTTTCACTCGCTCCCGATCAAGTTTTGACAGACTCGTTACGCTTACAGCAGATTGTGATGAATCTTATTAGTAATGCGATTCGCTACACCCAGTCTGGAGGAGTCACAGTTACCTGCTGTCTATTAGCTGATAATCAATGGTCTATCTCAGTCCGCGATACGGGGATTGGAATTGCTCCAGAAGACCAAGCTCATATCTTTGACCCCTTCTTTCGAGCAGGTGACAGTAGCAGCTACTTACCCGATAGCACTGGGTTAGGGCTGGCAATTGTCTCTAGACTTGTAAAACTACTGCAAGGCGAGATTCAGTTAGTTTCAGAGGTAGGAATTGGCTCTACCTTTACTGCGATTTTCCCCTTGAGTGTCAAAACTGTTGAAGAAGCATTATCTAGCCATTCTTAAGGCAGAAGGCAGAAGGCAGAAGCAAAGAAAGCTTGTATTTTCTCAATAAGATGCTGGTGCTAGATATGAGATAACGCAGTCCAATAGCTTCTTATGCTATAAACTAAGTCTGTAAGGCTGTGCCTAGTCCATCCACAAATATGACAGTGAACTGGCAAAGAATGTTTGAAATGGATGCTAGGGCAAGCTCACAGCAAAATTAAAAAAGGCGAAAGCCCGTTGGGAGAGGTGGCAGAGCGGTTGAATGCGGCAGACTCGAAATCTGTTATGGTGTCACAATCATCGGGGGTTCGAATCCCCCCCTCTCCGTAGCTGAAGTTGAATAAAACTGAGGGATTTAGAGCTGCCACAGGCAAAGTTATCGGTGTAGCGATCGCCTTATATTGGTTTGAAGTCGAGGCAGGTATCTCTCGCCGATAGAAGCGATCGCACAGTCTGAGGTCTATTCCATAACCTTGCAGCATCGGATGAGAGAAAAATCTAAAGAGGCTGAAATACCTGAACTTCTGTTAAGGATGTGTAGATCTTAAAATCTCTATCATCCTTGACTGGCAATGGATTAGCTTTTACCCAGAGCTTATCGTGCAACCGTTGTACCTGCCGAACCGCCCTGAACTTAAGGCAATATTGAATAGGGTGCATAAATTTAGCTGTGGAGACAGCCTTCAAGTCATAGGCTTAGGAGATATGCACTAATGAAATTTGTCCAGCAACGCAAGTCGTGGTTATGTTTCATGGCTTGCTTGATGGGGAACGGGATAGCTTGGCTTTCTACAGTTTCCCCTGCGATCGCTCAGCCAATTACACCAGCGGCTGACGGTACTCAAACTCTTGTCACACCGGAAGGAAATCGCATTGATATAGGCGGTGGTACTCTTTCTGGAGACAAGACAAATCTCTTCCACAGTTTTGAGCAATTTGGACTCTCTGAAGGTCAGGTGGCTAATTTTCTCACCAATCCTGAGATTCAAAATATCTTAGGACGGGTGGTTGGTGGTGACCCATCTATGATTAACGGTTTGATTCAAGTCAGTGGAGGAAACTCTAACTTATTCTTGATGAACCCAGCCGGGATAGTTTTTGGTTCTGGAGCTAGCTTAAATGTTCCAGCCGCATTTACTGCAACAACCGCTACAGGTATTGGCTTTGGTGGCGAGTGGTTTAAGGCGTATGGAACGAACGACTATAGTGCCTTAGCTGCAAACCCAGATGCGTTTCGCTTTGATTCTGCTCAAGCTGGAGCAATTGTTAATGCTGGGGACTTGACAGTCGAACAAGGGGAAAATCTCTCCCTCGTTGCAGGAACAGTAGTTAATACAGGTACTCTCCGAAGCCCAGGTGGCAACATAACGGTGATGGCGTTGCCTGGAACTGGCTTAGTGCGTCTCAAAGGGAACGGGCAAATCTTGAGCTTAGATCTTGCCCTACCTGCTGATGGACAGGGAGAATCGTTGCCATTTACACCGCTGATGCTACCAGAATTGTTAACAGGTAGCGAGGTTGAGACGGGATTAACTGTCAATAGCGATCGCACAATCCAAACTAATGGCACAATCCTTCCGACTCAAGCCGGGACAGCGATTATTTCCGGTACTCTTGATGCATCTAATCCAGCAGCGAGACAGGTTGGTGGGACAGTGAATGTCTTGGGTAACCAAGTGGGTTTATTTGATGCAAACATCAATGCATCTGGGGCTAGAGGTGGGGGAACGGTACTGCTGGGTGGTGACTACCAAGGACAAGGCACTCTACCTAATGCTTCGAGTACCTATGTAAGTAGTGACTCCAGGATTAATGCCAATGCACGGCGCAATGGTGAAGGCGGGAGGGTAATCGTTTGGGCAGATGAAGCGACTCGTGTTCATGGCAATATTACTGCTCGTGGTGGTTTGAACTCAGGTAATGGTGGTTTTGTCGAAACCAGTAGTCGTCAATTTTTGGATATTGCTACCACACCTGATGTCACGGCAGCTGTAGGGTTAGGGGGAACTTGGCTAATCGACCCCAAAAATATTGAGATTGTTGAGGGTTTTGGCAGTTCCAATATGAACACCCCCAATCCTTTTTCTTCAAATGGCGATGGCGCAATCCTCGGTGTAGGTTTAATTCTTCAAGCGTTGACAGGTGGTGCTAATGTCGAAATCACGACGGGAGATCTGGGCACTGAAGCTGGAGATATTACTCTAAGCACTCCGCTTGACTTTGAAGGAACGGGGGACAATACGCTAAGGCTTGAGGCTTATAACGATATCAATATCAATGCACCGATATTTGATAGCGTTCCTGGGGGAGATTTACTCAATCTAGAATTCTTCACGGACATTGATCTGAATGATACGGGGGCAGTAAATGTCAATGCCTCAATTGAAACAGGTGGTGGAAATGTCTCTTTCTTTACTCATGACACAAATATTTCCACTGAGGGCAGTATTACTTCAGGTACGGGAGCGATTTCAATTGGGGGGGAGAACTTCAGCAATGAAGGCAACGTTAGCTCTAGTACGGGAGCAATTACGGTTACGGGGGAGAACGATAACTTCATCAACTTCATCAATGAAGGCAACGTTAGCTCTAGTACGGGAGCAATTACGGTTACGGGGGAGAACTTCAGCAATGAAGGCAACGTTACCTCCGGTACGGGAGCAATTAGGATTGATGGGATTAACTTCATCAATGAAGGCAACGTTAGCTCTAGTACGGGAGAGATTTCGATTGAGGGGAATAACTTCATCAATCAAGGCAACATTGAATCAACCAATGGCATAATTCGTGTCGAGGTGTTGGAACAAATTATCAATGATGCAGATGCCACTATTCGCTCAACGAGTGGTTCGATCTTTCTTGGTTCTGATTCGACGGCGATCAACAACGGTACTATCAGTTCAGGTAGTGGTGCAGTAACTCTTGAGGCTACTGAGTCTTTCACCAATACAGCACAGGGTACGATCGCTACGGATAATAGTCCGATTGCCATAAAAGCTCAAAATGTGAGAACGGCTGGCGAGATCGAATCGATCAATGGTGCCATTACGCTTCAGGCAGATGCTATTGTCACGGCAGGAGATAGCACCATTACAACAACCAGTGGTGCGATTACGCTGAATGCTGATCAGATCACAACGAATGCAGGCAATAGCATCAAGACCACAACAGGTGCGATTGCACTTAACGCAGATAGCTTCAATCTTGACCCCACTAGCGTAGTTGATGCTGGTAGTAGCGACATTACCTTAAAAACAGACGCAATTACAATTGCTCTCAATGATATTAATGGGATTCTGAGCCTAACTACTGAGGAACTGGCAACCTTTCAAACGACTGGCACAGTTATAATCGGGCACCCAGGCGATACAGGTAGCGTCAACATCGGCTCTTTAGGGGCAATTGACCTGAGTAACGAAACCTTCAACCTGATCCTATATGGAGGAGACGTTACCTTCAGTAACGGTTTTACTCTACCGGACAACAAGACTTTAACCTTCAACACGGGTGCGATCGCAAGTGCCCCTAGTGGCATAGATATTAGCATTGGCGGTACGAGTGGGAAAGTTGTATTCAATACAACTGGGTCAGTCGGAACCACTGCTAACCCCTTGAGTACGGCTATTGCTCAAGTCACTGCACCCAGTGTTGCTGCTAACCTCTTCCTTACCAATAACCAAACGCTTGACTTGGGTACATCCACTGTCACGGGTGACTTGGGGATTCAAACAACGACAGGCGACCTCAACGACAGCGGTATTATTACGGTTGGTGGTAACAGTAACTTTAGTACCACTCAAAGCAATGCTGATATCAACCTTGATCAGTTGAATGTAGCAGGAGCAATTGGTGTAGCTACAGTCGGGGCAACAGGTAACGCCACAATTATCAACGCTACAGGTTTAACACTGACACCGACGACTATTGAAGGCAATCTCACTGCCAGCGCTACCACTGGGAACATTACCGCACAAGACATTACTGCTAGGGGCGGCATTACCTTAACGACGACTGGTAACATTGAGGCATCATTGCTCGATTCATCCTCGCTTAGTGGGCAAGCAGGAGGAGCAATTAACCTCACCAGTCGTGACGGAATAATTTCTACAGGTAATATCACCAGTTCTGGAACTACTGGCGGTGAGATTAACCTCAGCAGTAGCGACGGAGCAATTTCTACAGGTAATATCACCAGTTCTGGAACTACTGGCGGTGAGATTAACCTCAGCAGTAGCGACGGAATAATTTCTACAGGTAATATCACCAGTTCTGGAATCACTGGCGGTGAGATTAACCTCAATGCAAAAGAATCAATTACCACAGGTGTGATTGACTCTAGCGGTAGTTCTGGGGATGGGGGGGATGTCACACTTGACCCAAGTGGTGATATTCAAGTGAGTTCTATCAACGCCCAAGGAGGGAATCTTGGTGTAGGGGGTGATGTGGATATCACAACCAATCAGTTTTTCCGGGCAACTGATACCTTCATCACTTCTAATGGCTCAACCGCTAGTATTTCCACAATTGGCGGGAACGGTGGGGGAAATATCACGATTCGGCATGGGGGTGGGGGTGTAATTCCTTTTGCTGTCGGTGATGCAACAACGAACGGCACAGCAGGCGCAATCACGAGAGGGGAATCTGTGATCGCGCCTCTACAGTCGTTTCGCTTTACTGAAATCAGCGAGGACGGCAACATTCAGATTATTAGTGTTGATGATCCCAACCCTCCAGTCCCTCCTGATAACCCTGTGATCAACTTTGTTGACTTGACCAGTCCTCAAGAAAATACTAATTTCCTGCCCATTCAAAGTGAGGAGTCTGAGACGCTGGAGACTGACAAGTCATTAAGCCGTGATTATGAAAACTATTTTGGGCTGGGTGAAAGCAAAAGCGTTACCTTGGCAGAAGCGCAAAATCTCCTGCGCCGTGTTGAAAGTGAGACAGGGATTAAGTCGGCTGTTGTTTACGCCGTGTTTGTTTCCGAAAGCCTGACACCGACCCCGGCAACAGCTCAAGGCTCAGCGCCAGATAATGGACAATCATCAGTATGGCGTTCCCAAACTCGAAGCGATCGCGATCGTCTAGAACTGATGCTGATTACAGCACAAGGTAAACCGATTCGCAAATCTCTAGACGTTACTCGTGCTGAAGTGATTGCCGTGACAAAGCAATTCCGCCTAACCGTAACCAATCGGCGAGATTCTCGCGATTATCTTACCCCAGCTAAGCAAATGTATGACTGGCTTTTAGCTCCCCTAGAAGCCGAGTTACAAAACTTAGGCATTAACAATCTGGTTTACATTACCGATACTGGCTTACGCACTACTCCTTTAGCTGCCTTGCATGATGGCAAAGGGTTTGCGATCGAGCGGTATAGTATCAGTTTGATGCCTAGCTTATCTCTAACCGACCCCCGCTACTCAGATCTTCGTAATGCCCAAGTACTAGCGATGGGAGCGAGTGAGTTTAGCGATAATCGACCCTTACCTGCCGTACCTGTGGAGTTGGCAACAATTACCCAAACCTGGCAAGGGAAGTCCTTCCTCAATTCTGGCTTTACCTTGGACAACCTCAAGCAGCAACGGGCACTTTCCTCATATAACATTATCCACCTGGCAACCCATGCCGAATTTCTCCCAGGAAAACCCACGAATTCTTACATTCAGTTGAGTGATCGGAAATTACCGCCCATTCAATTGCCCTCTTTAGGGTGGACGAAACCTCCTGTCGATTTATTAGTGCTGTCTGCCTGTCGCACAGCAGTAGGGGATGAACAAGTCGAGTTAGGCTTTGCAGGATTAGCAGTGCAAGCTGGGGTGAAGTCAGTATTAGCCAGTTTATGGGGTGTCAATGATGAGGGCACGTTGGGGTTAATGAGTGAGTTTTACCAGCAGTTGAAAGCAGCACCTGTTAAAGCAGAAGCCTTACGTCAAGCGCAGTTGGCGATGCTCAAGGGTGAGGTACGGATTGAAGCTGGCGAGTTAGTCACAAGTGAGGGAAGGTTGTCTTTACCACCAGAGTTAGCCAGAGTCGGAGATCAAAGCCTTACTCATCCCTTTTACTGGGGAGCATTTACGCTCATTGGGAATCCTTGGTAGTGCGTAAGTCCTAATCCTAAAAGTGGCTTTTCTTGGGAAGTCCCTCAATCGCCTATAACAACAAACTTTTCTATTATTTCAATTCTGAGCGAACGTTCATAGAATTTATCACTCGGTTGGCATGGGTAGAGACACAATCATTGGGTGAGGGATTGTCTAGTTGAGGGTCTAGGGGTTATCTGCTAATGAAATCTGCTTGGGTGTACCAATTGTGGTTATTTTTCATCCTTCCCCTTAGCCTCACTAGCTCCTTCGGAGCGACTTTGCTAAGCCTAACGCTTGATGCTTTTTCTCCTTCTGTTGCGATCGCGCAACCGATTACCTCTACCGCTGATGGTACAGGTACGGTTGTCACGGCAGATGGCAACAACTTCCAAATAGATGGGGGAACCCTTTCTGGAGATGGAGCAAATCTCTTCCATAGCTTTCAGCAATTTGGACTCTCCGAAGGTCAGATTGCTGATTTTTTGTCAAATCCACAAATTCAAAATATCTTAGCGCGGGTTAAAGGTAATGACCCTTCACTGATTAACGGTCTAATTCAGGTCAGTGGTGGGAACTCTAACTTATTCTTGATGAACCCTGCTGGAATTATCTTTGGTGAGAATGCAAGGTTGAATGTTCCAGCCGACTTTACAGCTACCACAGCAACAAGCATTGGCTTTGCTGGCGATAATTGGTTCAACGCCTTTGGGAAAAATGACTACCAAAAGCTCATTGGCACCCCAACTCACTTGGCTTTTGACCTATTCCAACCTGGAACTGTTATTAATGCCGGGAATCTGGCAGTACTAGAAGGGCAGAATTTAAATCTACTTGGCGGCAGTGTAATCAATACAGGACAACTGATTGCACCATCAGGAAATATCACAGTTGCAGCATTACCCGGTGAGAATCTGGTGAAGATTAGTCAAACCGGACACCTGCTGAGTTTAGAGATTGAACCCCCACGCACAGCAACAGGGCAGTGGCTCCAGATTACCCCCCCTGATTTACCAGCTTTATTAACGGGAGCCGTTGGCAGTGTAGAGACAGGACTGAGTATTACCCAAACTGGAACGGTGCAGCTTAACGATTCCGGTACTACGCTCTTAACTACAACGGGAACCACAATTGCTTCTGGCACCCTTGATGCCTCAAATCCAGCCCCTGGACATAGAGGTGGCACAGTGAATGTTTTGGGTGACAAGGTTGGGATATTCAATGCCAATATTAATGCCTCTGGTGCTAGGGGTGGTGGCGCAGTCCTTCTTGGCGGCGGCTACCAAGGACAGGGAACAGTACCCAATGCCTCCCAAACCCTGATCAGCGAAGACTCGGTAATTGCGGCTGATGCCCTTAGAAATGGTGATGGTGGTCAAGTGATTGTATGGGCTGACGAGATGAGTCGCTTCTATGGCAACATCAGTGCCCGTGGTGGGGCAAAGTCAGGGGATGGCGGAACGGTTGAGGTTTCTGGCAAGGAGTTACTGATTTTTACGGGGTTGGTGGATGCAGGCGCGGCAAGAGGTGAACCGGGGAGATTGTTGCTCGACCCAAAAAATATCACAATCACAGATGCCACAAATCCTCTAGCGACTTTCCTCAGCCCCACCCCAGCAACAGATAACCTATTTAGCTACTCATTAGCTGCCTACGGGACGAACTTGCTCATTGGTGACTTTCTTGATGATCCAGGGGGGTTAGCAAGAGCTGGTTCTGCCTACTTGTTTGATGGCAGTACTGGAGAATTGGTCTTGACCTTTGATAATCCTACCCCCGAACCACTAGATGAATTCGGCTTTTCGGTGGCTGTTGTGGGAGCGAACGTACTAATTGGGGCGCAGGGTGACAGTACAGGGGCGGAGGCTGCTGGTTCTGCCTATTTGTTTGATGGGAACACTGGAGAACTTCGCCTAACCCTTAATAATCCTGAGCCTGAAGGATTTGATAGATTTGGCTGGTCGGTAGCTGAGGCAGGGGCGAACCTACTTGTTGGAGCGCCTCTTGATGATCCAGGGGGGTTAGTAGATGCTGGTTCTGCCTATTTATTCGATGGAGACACGGGAACGCTGCTCTTTACCTTCACTAGCCCCATCCTCAAAGCGGCTGAGTTATTTGGCTGGTCGATGGCTGGGGTCGGGAACAACATACTCATTGGCGCGCCCGATCACATTCCCGATTTTGATATTGGAAAAACCGTTGCTGGTCCCGGTTCTGCCTATTTATTTGATGGGGACACTAGAGGGCTGCTCTTGCCCATCCGTGGGTAGCTTTGAGAGAGGCGGGAGTCCAAACCGAGTTGGATTCATCGCGTCTACCTGATGTCTGTGTAGTGACTGATACTGTTGGCGAACTTCACAATTGACTGCCTCCAGTGAGCAGCGCAGGGAATGAAACAAGCATTAACTTCGCTCACAAAAAATCCTTATCCAAGTAATACACGGCAAAGGGGAGTTATCCATGTATTACTCGGAAGGAACAAGTAGAGATTTAGAAGTTATTCGAGTTAACAATCAAGGGAGTATTCAGGTGATTGCGAGTGCAGCAAATCTTGATATTCGTGTTTTAGCATGAGGCATACCTTGCAGCCAGGCGACCATCCTTACCACATTAATAGCTGCTGCCGAGAGAATGTGCTGTAACTGGACTTTGGCTAGACCAGTATATCGAGCTTTCCGTAAACCAAACGCCCTTACACCTTGGGAAATTGTGCCCTCAACTCCCGCCCTTGTGTCATAGATTTTTTTCCACTCGTCCGTTTCTTGTTGAACTCTCAGAGACTGAAGCAGTTCATGCTCTTTTTTTGGGCGTAGAGTTAGTCGTCTGGGTTCAGAATCCGAGCGAGTACACAGAGAGCGGCTCGGACAAAGCTGGCACGTCCGTCTAGGAAACCCCACGCGAATTACCTGATTGCCCCACTTATCCTGATAAGGAGTTCATTTTTTGGTACTTTTTTTGCCCATTGGACAGGTGACTCGCTTAGTGTTCCAATTCACCTTGAACTGGCTAATGTCATATCCTCCTGGAATCTGAGATTGCCAACTGACATTAGGGCGTACTGGACCAACCACTGCCACCCCATACTGCTTACGACTGGTCACGAGTAGAGTGGCATCAACATAGCCAGCATCAACAATATGCTCGTTCGGGAGCAAGGCAATGGAAGCTAGGGACTTATGAATTGATTCAGTCTGGTCTACATCGCTGATGTGTGCTTGAGTAGTCTCCACATTCGTAATCAGATGAACTTCATCTTGATCACAAGTTTCAGTAATATGGACTTTGTATCCAATCCAGGTGACAGAACGCTTGTTGCCGTAGCGAGCATCTCCGTCATAAGGAGAATCTATCCTCGTGCCAGCGGGCGGTAAATCTGTAGCAGCCCGCAAGCGTATCTGGTCATTCTCGACATAATATTGATGAATCCAGGTCAGTCGTAGGATTTCCACTGCTGGAATTTGGCGCAGGTAGCTAACAGTAGGAGTCTCCCACAGAGCTTTCAGTAACTGTATCCCATCCTCCCCGATGGTTTCAGCATATTTGGTTCGGGCAGGAATCCCTTTAGGCAAGCGATACTCATCGACAGCCCGACTATATCGCTCAAACCACTCTGGGGGAACCCAAGAGCGTAACCATTCTGGGGCAACCGTAGCAATGGCATTGAGCGCTGCCCGAAGCATTTCCCCATTGCCTTCGAGTCGATTAAGAGTACGAATTGCAGCCTCTACATGGGTTGAATCAGTTCGCTGCTTACCTCTCGCCTTTAACCACCCACGCTCTTTGAATAGTTCTAGGAGAAGGTCTAAAAGTTGTTGTTCCACCCCACCTTTGATCAGTCGGCTTCTAAATTCACACAGCACAGTGAAGTCAAAGCCAGGGTCAGTCAACTCTAACGATAAAGCATATTTCCAGTCGATACGGCTGCGAACCGCAACGGAAAGGCTTGTCGATCTGATAAGCCTTCTATAAATTGCATTACACAAATTAATGCCAATCGCCAAGGATAGACGGCAGGTTGACCATCTTTAGCAAACAGAGTATCAAAGTCCCAGTCGCTGTAGAGTGTCCCGATTTCGTCCCGCATCGTTAGATATAAGTTGCCTTTGGGAAAAGCGGCTTGAGCAACTTGGCTAGTTGTGAGGGGAACTGGCTTGATGCGGCACGGATGTAGAGACATAGCTGCCCTCCAGGGACAAAACTTGGGGGAAGAGGAATGGAAGCTATTCTCAGCATAGCTTTTCCATGTATTACGTGGTAAGCCGAGCTAAGCTTAGACCATGTATCACATGGGAGTCGAGAGTCGTGAAGCGGGACATTCAGGGAAAGTTTACTCTCAAAAATGATGACTATAGCGTTTTCAAATGAGACATGAAAAAGCGTCATAGTTTTCAAGACTAGGAAAATTGAACAGTTTGTAATCTGCTAACATCTCGAATAAACGCTTAATAATTGAAAAGTTTTTACAAAATCGATA
>JAESFV010000267.1_pt1 | contig 42014 bp, 28 predicted proteins | sample 9269471 | NCBI WGS metagenome assembly JAESFV01 (sample SAMN14502647, study PRJNA617108) | algae metagenome | isolation source: Symplocastrum torsivum CPER-KK1 and co-occurring heterotrophs from... | place: USA: Central Plains Experimental Range, Colorado | collected 2001-01-01
GGCCTTCGAGCTGCGCCTGATGGTCGACCAGCAGCATGTCTCGCTGGCGCAGGCGCGCCAGCTTCTCGACATGCTCGCCACCGCGCTGGAACGTCTCCCCGACCATCTCGATGCGCCCGCCAACGCGCTGGACGTGATGCCGGACGCCATGCGCCGGGACATCGAGGCGGCGCTGACCGGGCGGCCCCTGCCCGCGCCGGCGGGCACGGCCCTCGACCTCATCCTGGCGCAGATGCGCGCCCGGCCGGAGGCGCCCGCCCTCATCGGCCAGGGCCGCGTCTGGACCTATGGCGAGATGGGCGCCCGCGCCGCCGCCGTTGCGGCCGGGCTTGCCGCGGCCGGGGTGAGGCCCGGCGACCGGGTCGCGGTGATGCTGGAACATGGACCGGACGCGGTCGCCGCCATTCTTGGCATCCTCTGCGCCGGCGCCTCCTACGTGCCGCTCGACCCCGAGGCCCCTGCCGAGCGGCGGGCGATGATTCTTGAGAGCGCCGGCGTCGCCGCCTGTGTCAGCCGCCGCACCCTTGCCGACAAGATCAGCGGCCTGGCAACCCTGATGGTGGAGGATATCGCGCCGGAGCCGGGCGATCTCGACGCGGTGACGCGGCCGGCGGCAACGGACGAGGCCTATGTCATCTTCACCTCCGGCTCCACCGGACGGCCGAAGGGGGTCAGCGTCGGCCACGACAATCTGCGCACCCATGTGGCGGCCAGCGCGGCGGAGAATGCCGACCTGCCGATCGGCCGCTTCCTGCTGACCTTTCCGCTGTTCTTCGATGGCTCCGTGACCGGCCTGTTCTGCACCCTGTGCGAGGGCGGCACGCTGGTCTTGCCCGATGCCACGCAGGCCCGCGATGTCGACCGGCTGCTGGCGCTGATCCGCGACGACGCCGTCACCCATGTCTGCCTGACGCCCTCGCTCTGGGCGCTGCTGCTGGAGGCCGCCGGCCCGCAAGGCCTGCCCGGCCTGCGGATGGCCAAGGTGGCCGCAGAGCCCTGCCCACCGGCCCTGGTGTCCGCCCATGCCGCCCGCGCCGCCAATGCCGTGCTGTGCAACGAATACGGGCCGACCGAGGCCACGGTCTGGGTTTGCGTCGAGCGCTGCCGGCCGGAGACAACAGGCGCCAGCGTCGCCATCGGCCACCCCATTCCCGGCACGCGCCTGCATGTGGTGGACGCCGAGGGCCGGCCCTGCCCGTTCGGCACCATCGGCGAACTGGTGGTGAGCGGCCCGGCCGTCGCCCGCTTCTATATCGGCGCGGAGGCGGGGGTCGTCCTGCGCACCCCGCTCGGCGGCACGGGCGCCGCCCCGGCCTACCGCACCGGCGACCGGGTCTCGCTCGACTTCGACGGGCGGCTGTTCTTCCATGGCCGCCGCGACCGACAGGTGAAGATAGCCGGCTATCGGGTCGAGCCCGGCGAAGTCGAGGCAGCACTGCAGACCTTGCCCGGCATTGTCGACGTGGCGGTGTTGGTGGATGAGCCCGAGGGCCGGCCGGCCCGCCTCGTCGCCCACATCGGCGCCGGGCCGTCCACGCCCGATGATGCGGCGCTGCGCCGGCTTCTCGCCGCCCGGCTGCCGGCCTACATGATCCCCCACGCCTTTCTCCGCCAGGCCCGCCTGCCGCGTACCGCCAATGGCAAGGTGGACATGGCCGCTCTTCCGCCCGCTCCGATTGCCGACAGCGTCGAGGCCCCGCCTGAGGGCGCCTTCGAGACCGCGCTCGCCGCCCTGTGGAGCGAGGCGCTGGGAGGCGTTCGGATCGGGCGGCACGCTCATTTCTTCGCTCTCGGCGGCAGTTCGCTGCTCGCCATGCAGATGATCGCCCGGGTGCGCCGGGAACTGGCGCCTGCCGCGACGCTGGCCGATCTGTTCGAGGCGCCGGAACTCGCGGCGCTGGCGGAGCGGCTGGCGGCGGCGGCGAACCGGCCGGAGCCCGGCCCCGCCCTCGCCGGGCGCCAGCGCGCCCGGGTGGAGTTGCCCTCGTGACCCTCCTCCCCGTGGCGGGAGACCGCTGATGGCGAGCGGCTACATTGCCGGCCTCTCCTTCGGCCAGCGGCAGATCCGCATGGCAGAGTTGCTGCGGCCGGGACGCACCCTGTTCGCCATGCCGCTTCTGGCGCGGCTTTCGGGGCGGGTGGATGAGGCGGCGCTGCGCGCCGCGCTCGCCGCGCTGATCCGCCGCCATGACAGCCTCCGCGCCAGCTTTCCCCTGGTGGACGGCGCCCCGGTGCAGGCGGTGGCCGACGAGGTCGCGCTGCCCCTGACTGTGGTCGCCACGGAGCTGCCCTTCGCCAGCCCGGCCTTCGCGGCGCTGATGGCGACAAGGGCCCAGGCTCTGGTGGACGCGCCTTTCGACCTGTCGGCCGGCCCGCTTGCCCGCTTCCTGCTGCTGCGCGCCGGCGATGACGGGGCGGCGCTGGTGGCGGTGTTTCATCACATCATCTGCGACGGCGCCTCGCTCGACCTCTTCCTTGCCGAGCTGAAGGCCGGCTATGACGAGGCGCTGGGCGCCGGCGCGGGGCCTCGCCCGGCGCTGCCGCTGCAATTCCCTGATGTCGCCGATTGGGAGCAGGAGAGCTTCGGTGCCGGCGGGCCGGCGCTGGACACGGCCATGGCGGCGTGGCGCGAGGCGCTGCAAGGTGCCCCGGCGCGGCTTGACCTGCCCTATGACCGGCGGCCGGGCAGCCTGAACGGTGCCCCCTCGGCCCAGGCCGAGCTGCACGTGCCGGGCGATGTCGGTGCGCGGCTCGCGGCGCTGGCCCGCCAGGAGGGCACCAGCGCATTCAGCCTCTACCTCGCCATCCTGTTCGCGGTGCTGCGGCGCTGGAGCGGGCTGGACGACCTCGTGATTACCATTCCCGCCGCGCGGCGCGACCGGCCGGAACTGGCCGAAATGATCGGGCTGCTGGTTGATACGCTGCCGATCCGCGCCGTGCTGACGGCCGACACCCGCTTTCCCGCGCTGGTGGCGCAGGTGCGCGACGCGCTGCGCGGCGCCATGGCGCATCGCGACCTGCCCTTCGAGCGCATCGTCGAGGCGAGCGGCGTCGAGCGGCGCGGCGAGGCGGCGCCCTTCCTGCAGGTGCTGTTCGGCGCGGCGCAGCCGCCCGCCGCCCCGCTCACCGCTTGCGACGGCACGGTTTTCGAGCCGCTGCCCGAGCAGCTCGACCAGGAGGCAAAGGCGGATCTGTCGGTGGTCTTCGCGAGCGGCGAGGACGGGCTGCGCCTGTGGTGCCGCTACGATGCCAGCCTGTTCGAAGCCGAAACCATCGAGGCCGTGCTCAGCGCCTTTGGCCGCCTCGCGCAGGCGCTCGCCGCCGAGCCTGACCAGCCGGTGCTGGAGGTTCCGCTGCTCGAACCGGCGGATGGCGCGGCGCTGGCGGCGCGCTTCAACCCCACCGCCCTTGCCTATGAGCGCGAGGCGAGCGCCATCTGCCTGTTCTTCCGCGAGGCGGAGCGTCATCCCCACGCCCCCGCCATCGAGGAGAACGGCGTTGCCCTGAGTTATGGCGAGCTCGCCGCCCGGGTGCGCCGGCTGGCGACGGTCCTTGCCGCCCGGGGCCTGGGGCAAGGCGACGTCGCTATCCTCGCTCTGCCGGTCTCCACTGCCCTTATCGAGGCGCAGCTGGCGGTACTGACGCTCGGTGCCGCCCATGCCCCGATCGACCCGAGCTTTCCGGCCGAACAGCGCGACCAGCGCGCGCGCTGCGCCGGCGCCCGGCACGCCGTGGTGCTCGATCCCGCACAGGCGACAGCCGGCTGCGCCACGCTCGACTGGGCGCAGCTCAAGGCCGAGGCGGACACCGCCGCGCCGCATCCGGGATGCGCCGTGAGCGCGCAAAGCCCGGCCTATGTGATGTTCACCTCCGGCTCCACCGGCGCGCCCAAGGGCGTGTGCGTGCCGCACCGCGCCATCGTGCGGCTGGCACGGGCACACCGGCTGGCGGCGCCCGGGCTGCGCGCCGCCGTCTATTCCAACCCGGCCTTCGATGCCTCGACGCTGGAAATCTGGCTGCCCCTGCTCAATGGCGGCACGCTGCTGCCGGTCGACCGCACCGTGGTGATGGACCCGCGCGCGCTGCGCCTGTTCCTGGCCGAGGCGCGGGTGTCGCTGCTCTGGGTCACGGCCGGCCTGTTCCAGCAGATCGCCGCACTCGACCCCGCCGCCTTCGCCGGCGAACGCGTGGTCATATCAGGCGGCGACGTGGTCAACCCGGTGGCGGCAAGGGCCGTGCTGGCGGCGGGCCGCGACCAGGGGCTGGTGCTGCTCAATGGCTACGGCCCGACCGAGAACACCACCTTCAGCACGCTGTTCGACATTGCCGGCCTTGGCGAAGACGAGCTGAGCATCCCTATCGGCATGCCGATCTCCAACAGCACCGCCTATGTGCTGGACCCCACGGGCCGGCCGCTGCCGCCGGGTCTTGTGGGCGAGATCTGGCTGGGCGGCGACGGCCTCGCCCTCGGTTATGCCGGCGATGCGGCGCTGACCGCCGAGCGCTTCCGCCCCGACCCATTCGCCGGCGCGCCCGAGGCGCGCATGTACCGCACCGGCGACCTCGGCCGCTGGCGGGCGGATGGCAACATCGTCTTCCTCGGCCGCGCCGACAAGCAGGTGAAGGTGCGTGGCTTCCGCATCGAGCTCGGCGAGATCGAGGCGGTGCTGGCGCTGCACCCGGCGGTCGGCGGCGCGGCAGTGCTCGCTCCCCGCCGGCCGAGCGGCGAACGCGACCTCCTCGCCTATGTCGCGCCCAAGCCGGGCCTGACGCTGACCGCGGGGGAGCTGCGCGCCCATCTGGAGACGCGCCTGCCGCGGCAGATGCTGCCGCATGCCTTCATGGTGCTCGACACGCTGCCGCTGAACGCCAATGGCAAGGTCGATACGCGCGCTTTACCGCCGATGGAACTGGTCGAAAGCCCGGCCGAGCCGCCGCTGGAACCGCGCACGCCCGAGGAGCGGATTCTGGCCCGCATCTGGGGCGATCTGCTCGGCGGCGGCACAGGGGGCACCGCGAGCCGCCCGCTTGTGGGGGTGCAGGACAATTTCTTCCATGTCGGCGGCGATTCCATTCTCACCATCCGGCTGGTGGCGCGGGCTTTTGAAGCCGGGCTCGATATCGAGCTGAAGGATGTTTTCGAGCAGCCGACGATCGAGGGCCTCGCCGCCATCGCGCTCCGCCGCAAGCGGGCGGTGCAGGCGCAGGGCCACGGCGCCCGCCACGGGGCGGAGTTGATCGCCGCCGCCTGCGATCCCGGCAACCCCTGCCGCTTCGTCAGCGTCACGGTCGCGGCGAAGGTGTCGGCGGTGGATCTCGGCTATGCCATCCAGCGCCTGGCCGAGCGGCACGACGCGCTGCGCCTCATCCGGGTGGAGGATGCGAGCGGGCGCTCTCTGGCCGTCTCGGATTTCCTCCCCGCCGTGCCGGTGCGCTTCGTCGACGTGCCCGCCGGCACGCTCGACGACCTCGACGGCTGGATCACCGAACACGGCGCCCGGCTGGCGCGCGGTATCGACCTGGCATCGGGCGTGACCATCGCCGCGACTCTGGTGAAGCAGGAAGCCGCCTCGGGGACCGGCTCCACCGTCGTGCTAGCGCTGCATGAGGCGGTGGCGGACGATCGCGCTTTGCTGCTGCTGGCCACCGAGCTTGAAGCCGCTCTGGCGGCGGGACCCGACAGCGCGCGCCAGCCGGCGCCCTCGCTGAGCTTCTCCCATTGGCTGACCTGGCTCGCCAGCCACGCCGCCAGCCCACGCGTGCGCGAGGCGGCGATCGCCTGCGAGGCCGAGCAGGCCGTGGCCCCGCCGGATGGCTTCGCCGCCACCGCCCCCACTTTTGCTGCCGCGCAGCGGCTGCTGGATGCCGGCACCTCGCGCCTGCTGCTGGAGGAACTGCCGGGACGGCTCGGGCTGTCGCTGCTGGATGTCCTGCTCGTCGCGCTCGGCGAAGCGGTGGGCGGGGCTCCCGCCATCGAGCTGGTGGACGGCCGCCGTACCCTGCCCGCCGGGGCGCCGGAAGCCGCCGGCCTCGTCGCCAATCTCGACACGCTGCTGCCGCTGCAGGCCTGCGCGCCGGGCCGCGCGCTCGATCTGCGGCTGCGCGAGGCCAAGATGGCCCGCCAGCGCGCCGAGCCACTCGGCCTCGCCTTCAGCGCCGTGCGTTCGGCCTTCCGCCTCGCCGCACCCACCATCAGCCTCGCTTTGCTGCCGGCCCCGGCGCAAGACCCGGCGATCCGCCTGCATCCCCACACGCCGAACGTCTCGGCCTCCATCCGCGCCAGCCTCACCGTGCGCGTGACGGGCGGGCGTCTCGCGCTCGGCTGGTCGCAGGCCGCGCCCGCCCCGACGGCGCTGGCCCGGCTGGACGCGATCGCGCAGGCGCTGCACGCCATCGCGCAGTGGGCGCAGGGACAGACGGCGCCGCTGCTCACGCCGGGCGACTTCCCCCTTGCCGGCCTCGACGCGCCGTCGCTAGGCACGCTGGCCGGCACCCTCAACGATATCGAGGACATCTACCCGCTCTCGCCGATGCAGGAGGCAATGCTGCTGCATTCGCTGAGCCGGCAGGGCTCGGCGGTGAATTTCGAGCAGAGCTGCATGCGCTTCAGCGGCACGCTCGACGTGGCCGCGCTGCGCAAGGCGTGGACGCTGGTGTTCGAGCGCCACCCGGTGCTGCGAACGGTCTTCCGCTGGCGCGGGCTGGAGCGCCCGCTGCAGCTGGTTCGCCGCAACGCCCGCCCGCCGGTCGAGCTGGAAACCTGGCCGTCCTTCAGCGCCGAGCGTCTGGAACAGCGCCTGGCGGAAGACCGCGCTGAGGGCTTCGACCTGGAGGCCGGTCCGCTCGCCCGGCTGATCCTGATCCGGGTGAGCGCGAGCGAGGCCTATCTCATCGCCAGCTTCCACCACATGCTGGCGGATGGCTGGTGCCTCGCCCAGCTGGAGCGGGAGGCCCGCGCCGCCTATGAGGCGTTCCGGCGCGGCATTCCGCCGGCGCTGCCGCCGCCGGCGCGCTTTCGCGATTTCATCGCCTGGACCGCCACGCTCGAACGCGACGGCATGCGCGCCGCTTTCGTCCCGCTTCTCGCCGGGGCCCCGCCCCAGCCGGCGCTGCTCGCGGCGGGCAACGGCGCGGCGGCCTATGTCACGGTTCGCCGCCAGCTCTCGGTGGCGCAGAGCAAGGCGCTAAGCGACCTCTCACGCCGGCGCGGCCTCACCATCGCCGCCCTGGCGCATCTGGCCTGGGGGCTGTGGACGGCGGCCCGGCGCGGCATCAACGACACGGTGTTCTGCACCACGGTTTCCGGCCGGCCGCCACAGGTGCCGGGCGTCGAGCAGATGGTCGGCCTGTTCATCAACAATCTGCCGGTGCGCCTGCGCTTCACGCCCGAAGCGCCGCTGCTCGCGCTGGCGCAGGAGATGCAGCGCCAGATCGCCGCGCTGCAGTCGCAGGCGCAGCTGTCGCTGATGGAGGTGGCCGAGGCCGCCGACCTTGGCGACCGTGCCTCCTCGCTCTTCGACACGCTGCTGGTGGTGGAGAACATGCCGGCCGGCTCGGACGCCTGGACCGGCGCCGGCGGGCTGCGGGTGGAGAGCGTGCACAACGCGCTTAAATCCGCCTACAGCCTCACCGGCGTGGTCGTGCCGGGCGAGCGCATCGGCCTGTCGCTCGTGCTGCCGGACACGAATGGCACCGCCGAAGCTCTCGGCGAGGAAATGATCACCGAGTTCGCCGCGCTGTTCGCCGCCCTTCCCGGCGCCATCGAGCAATCGGTCGCGAGGGTGCCGCTCCCCGCCGCCGCCCCGGTTGCCCGCGCGGTGGAGGACGGCGCGCCGGCGGAGATTGTGCAGGCGGAGACTGTGCAGGCGGAGGGGCAGGCGCCCACGCCCGTCCACGCCAATGCCACCGAGGCGGCGGCGCTCGACGTGCTCTCGGCCATCCTCGGCCGCCGGCTCGGCGTGACCGAGGACGTGCTCGATGCCGGGCTGACCTCGCTCGGCCTCGCAACCGCAGCCGCCCGCCTGTCCGAGCGGCTTCGCCGCCCGGTGCCGGTCACGGCGCTGATCGAGCATCGCAGCGCTGCCGCGCTGGCCCGCGCCCTGTCGCGCGCAGGCACCTCGGAACCGGCATGGGACGCGGTGGTGCCGCTCGCCGGCGGGGACGGCGAGCCCTTCATCTGCGTCCATCCCATCGCCGGCGATGTCAGTGCCTTTCTCGACCTCGCCCGCGCCTTCCCGCCCGAGACCGCGTTCTGGGCCGTTCAGGCGCCGGGGCTGGAGCCGGGTCAGCAGGCGCCGGAAAGTGTGGCGGCGCTGGCGGAGGCAAACCTTGCCGCGCTGGCCCGCCGGGGTGTGCCGGCCCCGCGCTTTCTCGGCGGCTATTCCTTCGGCGGCATCGTCGCCTATGAGATGGCGTGCCAGCTCAGCGCGCGCGGCACCCCGCCCGAAAGGCTCGTCATCATCGACACCCCCGCCCCGCTCGGCAGCCGCTCCGTGCTGCCGCCGGACCCGGAGCACGCACAGGCGCACTGGTTGCTGCGGATGGCCGAGGTGCGCGCCCGCCACCACGGCACCCCGCTCAACCTCAACGTGGACGAGCTGCTGCCGCTGGACGAGAAGGCCCGCTTCGCCCTCGCCTGGACGCGGATGCGCGACGCCGGGCTGATCGCCCCGGAGGCCGATGCCGCCTGGCTTGGTCGCGCCTATCGCGCCAGCCGCGCCCTCTATGAGGCGTTCCTCACCTATGCCCCTGCATCGGGCGCGCCGCGCGACCTGCCACTGTGCCTGGTGCGTGCCGGCAGCCCGCATCAGGGCGACCTCAGCGAGGCCGATCGGGCGATTCTCGCAACGCCCGACATGGGCTGGTCGCGCCTCAATGATCGCCTGCTCGGCGTGGAAACGGTCGCGGGCGATCACGTATCCATGCTCTCGGGTACAGCGGCGGTGCAGACGGCGGTGGCCATTGCCGCTTTTCTCGACGTGCCCAGCCTGGCGCGCAGGTAGAATGACGCCATGGGCGCCCCCCCGATTCGCACGCGACAGACAAAGCAACATGGCCCCCGGGAACGTGGTCTCCGCCATGCGCGCCCGGCCGCCGCCGTGGCGCTCACTCGGCTGAGCGCCCTTGTCGCCCCGCTGCTGCTTGCCGCCTGCATGGTGGGGCCGAATTTCCAGGCGCCGCCGGCGCCCGCCGTGGGCGGCTACACCGTGGAGGCCCGGCTGCGGCCGGCCATGGCCACCGATGTCGACGGCGGCGCGCAGCAGAATTTCGTGGAAGCGCTCGATGTGGGCGGGCAGTGGTGGCGGGAGTTCAACTCGCCGCAGATCAACGCCTTCGTCGAAGAGTCGGTGCGCAACCACCCGGATGTGCGGGCGGCGCAATATGCCCTGCGCGCGGCGCGGGAGACGACGCTGCAGGTGCGCGGCCAGTTCCTGCCGCAGGTGAGCGGCAACGTCTCGGCCACGCGCGAGCAGATCACCGCCGCCTCCGGCGGAACGACGGGCGCCCCAACGCTCTACAATCTCTACGAGACGACGGTGAACGTCTCCTACACGCTCGATGTGTTCGGCGGCATTCGTCGGCAGGTTGAATCGGCCGAGGCGCAGGCGCAATATCAGCGCTTCGAGATGGAGGCGACCTATCTCACCCTCGTCGCCAATGTCGTCACCACCGCCATCAACGATGCCTCGCTGCGCGCCCAGATCGCCGCCACACAGGCGATCGTCGAGGCGGAGACCGACCAGCTGCGCCGCGTTCAGCGCCAGTTCGAGGTGGGCGCCGTCTCACAGGCCGACGTGCTCGCCCAGCAGACGACACTGGCGCAGACCCAGGCCACCATGCCGCCGCTGCAGAAGCAGCTGGCCCAGGGCCGCAACCAGCTCATGGCCTATCTCGGCCGGCTGCCCAGCGAAGACCGCGGCGAAAGCGTCGATCTCCGCAGCCTGCGCCTGCCGCGCAAGCTGCCGGTGAGTCTGCCCTCCGACCTCGTGCGGCAGCGACCCGATATCCGGCAGGCGGAGGCGACGCTGCATCAGGCGTCGGCGACAGTGGGCGTCAACACGGCGAACCTGCTGCCGCAGGTCACGCTCACCCCCTCGGTGAGTTCGCAGGCGCTGACCGTCGGCCAGTTGTTCACGCCGCAGGGCCTCGCCTGGACCGCCGCCGCCAGCATCGCCCAGACGCTGATGGACGGCGCCCAGCTCTACCGCACCAAGGAGGCCAGCGTCGCCGCCTTTGAGCAGGACTATGCGCTGTACCAGAGCACGGTGCTCACCGCCTTCCAGAATGTGGCGGACGCGCTGCGCGCCGTGCAGTACGACGCCGCGACCCTGCGCGCCCAGGCGCTGGCGGAACAGTCGGCGCTCGACAGCCTGAAGATGGCGCAGGAGCAGTTCAAGGTCGGCGCCATCGGCTACGCCATCGTCATTGAGGCGCAGCAGGCCTATCAGAACGCCGTCATCGCCCGCATCCAGGCCCAGGCCTTGCGCTACAATGACACCGTGGCACTGTTCCAGGCACTGGGCGGCGGCTGGTGGAACCGCGTCGACGAGACCAGCGCCGCCGCCATTCGCAATGGCGGCTATTTCGAAGGGCCGGATGGGCCCGCCCTCGCCGCGACGCGGCCGGGCCTGCCCGACCTGCCGCCCACGCCCGAGCCCGGCACTGCCAAGGAGAAATCCCGGTGAGAAAACCGCGTGTCATCTTGTGGCTGACCGTCGCCGCCCTCGCCGGCGGGGCCTTTTATATCGTGAAGGAGCGCATGGCACCGGCCGGCGCTCCGGCCCATGGCGGCGCCCCGGCGCAGACGGTGGCGGCGCAGACGGCTGGGATGCAGACATGGCAGCCGACCATGGAGCTGGTGGGCGAGCTGCGGGCCTCCGAGGGCGCCGATCTCTCGCTCCAGGTCTCCGGCATCGTGGAATCGCTGTCCTTCGAGTCCGGACAGACGGTGCAGGCCGGCACGCCGCTGCTGCAGCTGGTCGCGGAGGACCAGGTCGCCAAGCTCGCCTCGCTCAAGGCCACCGCCGAACTCAACGCCATCATCCTTAAGCGCGACACCGAGCAGCTGAAGATCAAGGCGGTGAGCCAGGCCACGGTCGATACCGACGAGGCCAATCTGAAAAACTCGCAGGCGCTGGTGAAGCAGCAGGAGGCACTGGTCTCCTACTACACGCTCAAGGCGCCGTTCACCGGACGGCTGGGCATTCGCAATGTCGATCTCGGGCAGTATCTGAGCGCCGGCACCGCCATTGTTACCCTCCAGGCGCTCGACCCGCTCTTCGCCGATTTCTTCGTGCCGCAGAAGTTCTTCGGGAAACTGAAGGTGGGCGAGCCGGTGAAGGTGACTGTGGATGGGTATCCCGGCCAGTCCTTTGCCGGGGCGGTCAGCGCGATCAATTCCAAGGTCGAAAGCGGCAGCCGCAATGTCAAGGTACGGGCGACGCTGGCGAACCCGGACGGCAAGCTGGTGCCCGGCATGTTCGCCAAGGTCGCCCTCGACGTCGGCGCCGCCGAGCGGTTCGTCACCCTGCCGCAGACGGCCATCGTCGCCAATCCCTATGGCTCGACCGTGTTCGTGCTGGAGAAGACCCCTGACGGCAAGGGGCTGGTGGCGCGCGAGACCTTCGTCAAGCTGGGACAGGCGCGCGGCGATTTCATCGCCGTCACCTCCGGGCTGAGCGAGGGCGAGACGGTGGTGGTGGCCGGCCAGATCAAGCTGCGCAACGGCACCCCCGCCGTGGTCGACAACAGCCACATTCCCAAGGTCGAGCTTGATCCGAGCGTGTCGGACTGACAGGAGCGGACAATGCCCATCACCGACATTTTCGTCCGCCGCCCGGTGCTCTCGCTGGTGGTCAGCGCGCTGATCCTGGTGATCGGCGTGCGCGCGATGTTCGCGCTGCCGATCCTGCAATATCCGGAGATGCAGAACGGCGTGGTGACGGTGACGACCACCTATGCCGGCGCCGATTCCGACATCATCGCCGGCTTCATCACCTCGCCGCTGGAAAACGTGATCGCCCAGGCCAACGGCATCGACTACATGACCTCGTCCAGCCAGACAGGCGTCAGCTCGATCACCGTCAACCTGCGGCTGAACTACAATACCGGCGACGCGCTGACCGAGATCAGCACCAAGGTCAGCTCGGTGCTGAACCAGCTGCCGAACGGCACCCAGCAGCCGATCCTCGCGCTGAAGACCGGCTCCACCATCGATGCCATGTACATCGCCTTCTCCAGCACGGTGCTGGCCGAGAACGAGGTGACGGACTATGTCGCCCGGGTGGTGCAGCCCAAGCTGCAGGCGGTGGCCGGCGTGCAGGTGGCGGAAATACTCGGCGGCAAGAACTTCGCCATGCGCGCCTGGCTCGACCCGGACAAATTGGCCTCGCTCGGCCTCACCGCCACCGATGTGGCGACCGCGCTGGAGACCAACGACTACATTGCCGGCGTTGGCACCACCAAGGGTCGGCTGATCCAGGTGAAGCTCTCCGCCGCCACCAATCTGCATTCGGTGGAGGAGTTCCGCGAGCTCATCATCAAGAATGTCGACGGCGCGGTGGTCCGCCTCAAGGACGTGGCGGACGTCACGCTCGGCAGCGACGACTACGATTCCCGCACCAGCTTCGATGGCAAGTCCGCCGTCTATATCGGCATCCAGGTGGCGCCCTCGGCCAATCTCCTGAATGTCGTCGCCGGCGTGCGGGAGATGCTGCCGACCATCTTCGCCGATTTGCCGACCGGCCTGTCCGGCACGGTGCTCTACGACGCCACCGATTTCGTCAACACCTCGATCCACGAGGTGGTCAGCTCGCTGTTCGAGGCGGCGCTGATCGTCACGCTCGTCGTGTTCGTGTTCCTCGGCTCCTGGCGCTCGGTGTTCATCCCCATCGTCGCCATCCCGCTCTCGCTGATCGGCAGCTTCGCGCTGATGCTGGCCTTCGGCTTCTCCATCAACCTGCTGACCCTGCTCGCTCTGGTGCTGGCCATCGGCCTGGTGGTGGACGACGCCATCATCGTGGTGGAGGGGGTGAACCGCCACATGGAGCAGGGCCTCAAGCCGGTGGACGCCGCCATCGCCGCGGCGCGGGAGCTGGCGGGGCCGATCATCGCCATGACCGCGGTGCTGATCGCGGTCTATGTGCCGGTGGGCTTCCAGGGCGGCCTCACCGGCTCGCTGTTCACCGAATTCGCCTTCACCCTGGTGGCGGCGGTGATGGTCTCGGCGGTCATCGCCCTGACGCTGTCGCCGATGAGCTGCGCCTATCTGCTGGCGCCCTACGACCCCGCCGCCCGCACGGTGGAGGCGCGCATGGTCCGCACCATCGACGGCGCCATGAAGGCCGTCACCCGGGTCTACCGCGTCGCGCTCTCCGCCTCGCTGCATGTGCTGCCCCTCACCGTGCTGTTCGGCGCCCTCGTGCTGTCGAGCATCTACTGGCTCTATTCCAACTCGACCTCGCAGCTGGCACCGCCGGAGGATGAGGGGGTGATCCTGACCATGATGACGGCGGCGCCGAACGCGACGCTGGAGCAGCGCGAATTCTACGTGCAGCAGATCTACGACATTCTCGACAAGCGGCCGGAAACCGACCTCGTCTTCCAGATCAACATGCCCGGGCAGGTCATCGGCGGCTGGGTGCTCAAGCCTTGGGACGAGCGCAGCGTCTCGGCGCTGGCGCTTGCCCCGCTGATCCAGCAGGAGTTCAACAAGATCGCCGGCGTGCGCGTCGCCGCCTTCCAGCTGCCGCCCCTGCCGGGCAGCAGCGGCCTGCCGATCCAGTTCGTGCTGAAATCCAACGACACCTATGAGCGGCTCTACGAGGCCTCGCAGAACTTCCTCGCCGAGGCGATGAAGAGCGGCAAGTTCATCTTTCTCGACAGCGACATGAAGATCGACCAGCCGCACGCCGCCATCCATTTCGACCGCGACAAGGTGTCGGCGCTGGGGCTGAACATGAGCGATGTCGGCGCCGCCATGGCGACCATGCTGGGCGGCAACTACGCCAATTATTTCGATCTCGGCGGCAAGTCCTACAAGGTCATCCCGCAGGTCAGGCAGCAGCACCGGCTCAACACCGACCAGTTGCTGAACTATTACATCAAGGCCTCCGACGGCACATCGGTCCCGCTGTCCACCATCGCCTGGATCGAAACGAAGACCGTGCCGCAGTCGCTCAACCATTTCCAGCAGCTCAATTCCTCGACTATAGCCGGCATCGCCATGCCCGGCATATCCGATGGCGAGGCGCTGGCGGAGCTTGAGGCCATCGCCGCCCGCTCGCTACCTTCGGGCTACAGCTATGATTTCGCCGGTTCCTCGCGCCAGCTCGAACAGGAATCGAACGGCTTCGTCACCACCTTCGCGCTGGCGCTGGTCATCATCTTCCTGGTGCTGTCGGCACTGTTCAACAGCTTCCGCGATCCGCTCGTCATCCTGGTTTCGGTGCCGATGTCGCTGGCCGGCGCGCTGGTGTTCATCTGGCTCGGCATTGGTGGCGCCACCATCAACATCTACACCCAGGTGGGTTTGGTCACGCTCATGGGACTGGTGAGCAAGCACGGAATCCTGATGGTGGAAGTGGCCAATACGCTGCGCAAGCAGGGGCTGGCCAAGCGGGAAGCGGTGATCGAGGCGGCGACGATCCGCCTGCGGCCGATCCTGATGACCACGGCGGCGATGGTGCTGGGCGTCACGCCGCTCATCATCGCTACCGGCGCTGGCGCCAATTCGCGCTACAATATGGGTCTGGTCATCGCCTCCGGGCTGTCCATCGGCACGCTGTTCACGCTGTTCGTGGTGCCCGCCTTCTACCTGCTGCTGAGCCATCGCGACGAGATCGCGCCGGCGACCGCGGCGACGTCGGCCTCGGCGTGAGATGACCGGCCCCGACACCGGCTCTCGGTTCTTCGCGCGCGAGGCGAGCTTCACCCTCCACGACGTCGGCGGCCGCACCCTCGCCTGCGCCATGTCGCTGGTGGACGCGCCGCTGGAGGCGCTGGACGCGGCAGTGCTCGACAGGTTCGCCCCCGAGGAGGCGGCGCTGCTGACCGAGCGGCTCGCCCCCGCCCGGCGCCAGTCGCTGCTCGCCGGACGATGGGCGGCGAAGAATGCCCTCGGCCTGCTCGCCCCCGGTACCGCCGCCCGCGACATCCGCATCCTGCCGGGCCTGTTCGGGCAGCCGGTGGCCACGCTGCCGGGCCGGGCCAATCTGCAGGTCACGCTGGCCCATGCCGGCAATGCGGCGCTCGCCGTGGCGCATCCCGAAGGCTGCCCGATGGGGGTGGACCTTGAGCGCGCCACGCCGGAGCAGCTCGGCGCGCTGCGTGAACAGACGACGCCGCGCGAGCGGGAACGGGCGCACGCCGCCCTGCCCTCAGATGAAGCCCAGCGCCTGCTGCTGCTGTGGTGCCTGAAGGAAGCGCTGTCCAAGGCGCTGCGCTGCGGGCTGACCGTGCCGTTCCGCCTCCTGGAGGTGGCGAGCCTCGCGCCCCTTCCGGGCGGCATGCGTGCCCGTTTCGAGAATTTCGCCCAGTATGAAGGCACCGCCTGCACCGCCGGCCCCTTTGCCCTGGCGGTGGTGCGCCCGCACATGGCGCACTGGGAGGACGGCAATGGGCCCGCCCCTCCCGTGCTCCTGCAGGACTGGCTGGCCGAGCTCGCCTCGCGGCATGAAGTCACCAGCCCATGACTCGGGGCCGCGGGGGCCGATCCCTCAGGATCGGCACGGCGCGCTATAGGCTGAACGGCTGTCGCCCTATCGCAGCCACGACAACGTCCTGCGTCAACAGAACCCGTCCCACATCGCCATCGACCACCAAGACCGCGCGCAGATTCTCCGCATTCATCCTTTGCACGACGGTCGCCAATCGATCGCGGCTAGAGCATTGCGGCACGTCATCAGTCGACCCGGATCGGGCGACAAGCACGGCTTGGCAACCCGTCTCGAAACCGGGCCGCGCGACATATTCGACAATGTCGCGTTCGGTGAGCAGGGCGATCGCGCGACGATGGCCATCGATGAGCACGAGGGCTGGCAGGCCGGCAAAGCCCATCAACGCAACGGCGGTTTCAATCGGCTCATCCGCCGCCAGCTCGATGGCGGGTACGGCATTGCGGCACAGAATATCGCGGACACGAAGCGTCATACCGCCCTCTGGGTTCGCGCAGACGTCATCAGATCGCAGACAGTGAGTTGCCTGGCTAAATTACTTGAATATTTCTTTTTGAAGATTGGCGAACCAGACAGAACTCTCTTCTGCATTTGCTTCTCGCACTTCACTCGTCTCGTGCAGACCTGAGACGGTATCTTCATATGATTCGAACGCGTCAGAAATCGCCGTAAAACGGACAGTCGACTTCACGCCGTCATCTTTCGCCAGGAGGCTCCAGCACAGACTCTCATAGTGCGGCGGGCCGCTGTGTTCACCGAGCAACTCGGTCGCCACGGCGCGTGCTGCAACCATGGCCTGGCTGTTGGCGGCAGACGCGGATTTCGGCATCTGGCCGGCATGCGCGGCATCGCCGAGCACGAAGATGCGCGGATCGAAAACGGAGCGCATGTCCTGCGCCCCTACCGGGCAGAAGCCCGTCGCGTCCGCGAGTACGGATGCAACCGCAATCTGCGGCGCCGTCTGCGCCGGGATCACGTTCACCAGCGCACAGTCGCGATAGGTTTCGAAACCTGTCTCGACACTCATGGTCGATGGATCGACCCGTTTGACGCCTTCATGGATGGAGGGCGGCAGCCACTCGATCATGCCTGGATAGTAATTCTGCCAGGCATCGAGAAACAACGCCATCTTTGCGAAGCGTTCCTTGGCATCGACGATGAAAATCCGGCATTCGCCGCGTCCTGACGCCTTCAGCGCCGCGGCCATCATCGACGCCCGCTCATAGGGCGCGGGAGGGCATCGCGACGGATCGGGCGGAGGCAGGATCACGATCCGCCCGCCGTCCGGGATCGCGTCGAGCTGGCGCTTCAGCAGATGGAACTGTTCGGCTCCCTTCCAGGCGTGCGGCATGACGGCGGCGGCCTCTCGGCTCCACCCCGGCACGCTGTCATAATCGAGCCCGATGCCGGGGGCGACGATGGCCAGTTCATAGCCGAGCCGGCTACCATCTGCGAGGATCACCTCCCGGCGGTCGCGATCGAGCCGCACGGCCCGTGCCGCCACCCATCTTATGCCGGAGCGGCGGGCGAGCGCGTCATAGCCGGACCAGATCTCCTGCATCTCGGCCATCCCGCCGAGCACAAGGTTCGAGCGATAGAGCGCGAGATAGCCCGGCGCCGGCTCGACCAACACGATCTCGGCCGCGCCCCTGAGAAGAGCGGCGGCATAGGTGGCAAAGGAAGCGCCCGCCACGCCGGCGCCAATAATGACGACGCGCGCCGGCGCCGCCCGTGCCAGATGCGGCAGGGCGAGCCCGCCAAGAACGCCCAGTATCAGCGCGCGCCGCGTCTGCGAGGTCGGCACCGGCCGCCTCATCCGACCTTCATATAGGCGAAGCCCTTGCCCTGGAGCGCGGCGCAGGTGGCGACGCCCGAAGGCACGAAGGAGATGAAGTCGGCCTGCTTCGCGCGAGAGAGGTCGAGCTGGTTCCGCTTGAAGGTGATCTCGCAGAGATAGACCCTGAGGCCGGTCTTCGAGATCGCCTCGGCGCGGGCGAACAGGTCAGGCGGAAGCTTTTCATCAGCCCACATGGTGCCGTCGAGACTGTCGAGGAAAAACTTGATGCCGCCGGCATGCACCACCAGCACGATCTGCAGGGCGAAGGGGTCCGCCCCGTAGACGGAATAATGATTGCCGATATTGTTCAGCGTCTGGGCAAAGCGGTCGGGATCGCCATAGTCGCAATGGTAGAGGCAGGCGACCTCGGCGTCTTTCTGGATATCCTCCAGCTGGACCTGCGCGGGCGCGGCGGCTGCCCGGTCGACGGTGAGCGCGGCACCGCCGGCGGCGAGGCCGGCCATGACGGTTCGGCGGTTCATCTCCAGCATGGGCATGGCGTTTTCCTTCCTGAGGGGCGGCCGCAGCGGCAGGCGTGCCGCAACAGCTTCATTCGACCGCGCCGGCGGGCTTGTCGCCTTCCTTCCCGGCATCGGGCGTCACGTCGAGCACTGCCGCATGGCTGGTGATCTCGACCTTGGGCTTGCAGTCCTTCATGCAGGGAGTGGCTTTCCAGAATGCCTTTTCCGTGGTCTCCCGGTCGTCATCGTAGAAATTGGGCCGGTTGGGCAAAGCCACCGTCGGAAAGTTCTCCTTCGACAGCACATAGTCGTCCGGCACTACATCGTTGAGATAGAGGAGATAGGCGACGATGGCATAGACCTCGTCCGGCTGCAGCGTCTGCGCGGCGCCGAACGGCATGGCGCGGTGCACATAGTCGAACACTGTCGAGGTGTCGGGCCAGAAGGAGCCGATGGTCTTTTCCGGCCGTTCGGATGTCAGCGTGCCCTGTCCGCCGGCCAGCACCGGCCAGCGGCCGACCCCCTCGCCGAATTCGCCATGGCAGGCGGCGCAGTTGTTCTGAAACAGTTCTTCGCCCTGCGACACCGAGCCCTGGCCCTCGGGCAGGCCGAGGCCGTCCGGGCGCACGTCGATGTCCCATGCCTTGATCTCCTCCGGCAGCGCCGGCCGGCCGAGCTTCACCGCGTCCGCGCTGGCAAGGCCCGTGAAGGCCAGGAGAACGGCGCCCGCGACAGCGAAGGACCTAGCTGACCTCGACATTCTCCGCCTCCCCGTTGCTGCGCACCAGCCAGGTCTGGATGCCGTTATTGTGGTAGATCGAGTTTACGCCGCGCACGGCGCGAAGCTCCGCCTTGGTCGGCTGCACATAGCCGGTGTCGTCCATGGCGCGGGACTGCAGCAGCAGTTCCTCGCCGTTCCAGTCGACATCGAGATAGAAGCGGGTCATGGAGCGCGGCAGCGCCGGCCCCTCGATCCGGGCGGTCGTCCAGTTCTTGCCGCCGTCCAGCGTAACGTCGACCCGCGTGATGGTGCCGCGCCCCGACCAGGCGACGCCGGAGATCACGTTCGGCCCCCTGGCGTGCAGCGGCGCCTGCGGGCTCGGGCTTGTCACCACCGACTTGGCGTCCATGATGAAGGTGAAACGGCGCGAGCGGCCATCGGCGAGCAGGTCGGTATATTTCGAGGTTTCCTCGCGCTGGCCCCAGGGCTGATCGCCGACTTCGATCCGGCGCAGCCACTTGATCCACATATTGCCTTCCCAGCCGGGCACGACGAGGCGCAGCGGATAGCCCTGTTCGGGGCGCAGCGCCTCGCCATTCATCGCCCAGGCGACGAGGCAGTCGTCCATCGCCTTCTCCAGCGGGATCGAGCGCGTCATGGCCGAGGCATCGGCGCCCTCGGCGAGCACCCATTTGCCCTTCGGCTTCACCCCGGCCGCTTCAAGGAAAGCTCGCAGCGGCACGCCGGTATAGACGACATTGTGGATCATGCCGTGGGTGTACTGGCAGCCATTGAGCTGGGCGCCGCGCCATTCCATGCCGCTATTGGCGGCGCATTCGAGGAAATAGACCCGGTTGGTGCGCCCCGGCATGCGCTTGATGTCCTCCATGGTGAACACCAGCGGCTTGTCGACCAGTCCATGGATCATGAAGCGATGCCGCGCCGGGTCGATCTCCGCCTCGCCGCCATGATGACGCACGAAGCACAGCCCGTTCGGGGTGATGATGCCGTCGAGGGCATAGAGCGGGGTGAAGCTCACCGAGCTTTCGCTGCTGGCGGTGAGCCACGTCACCTCCCGCCGAACGACATCCTTTTCGAACGGCGAGGGGATGCCGTAAGGGTGGTTGTTCACCCCGGCACCGAGCGCCTGCGTCCAGGGCGGCAGGTTGACGATATCAGGGTCCGGCGTCGCCTCGGCGGCGGCAGGTTGCGCCCCGACGGCCGCGCCGGCACCGGCAAGGCCGGCGAGGGTGAGAAAGCGGCGGCGGTCCACCCGCGATCCCGGCTTCATCTGGTTCATCGCATCCTCCCGGACGGATAGTCACATTCGAATTTATGAATTAATTGGGCGTGCATCCAAGCCTCCGCCGTCGCCTCAGGTGCCGGAGACCTTGACCGAGGCCGTTGGCGCGATGTCGACAGTCCGGGTCGCGGCGACGTAGCGCTCAACCAGTTCCCAGATCGGGGGACCCTCCACGCCCTGGTTGACGCTGGCCCAGCCGGCGACGGCATAGGTTTTGGATGCGTCAAGGGGCTGGCCGGTCTTGAGGTATGTCAGGTCGCTGATGCGCTTGCCCATGGGCTGGCCGATATCGATGGCGTAGCCGACGCCGCCGACGCGCACCATGTCGCCGCCGCCCTGGAAATAGGGGTCGGCATTGAAGATGTTGTCGGCGACATCCTCCAGCACATCCTTAAGCTGCCGGCCGGTCATAATGTTGCGGTAGCAGGCGGGATAGGTGATGGCGGTGGCGTTGGCGATCGCCTCGAAGGTGATCGGATCGCCGGGTCGCAACGTGCCGCCCCAGCGGAAACCGGGCGAGAGGGCGATCTCGGCGTCGCGCTCCGTGAGCATGGCCTGGCAGATCATGTCGTCGAAGGTGCCGTTGAAATTGCCCCTGCGGTAGAGAAGGCTGCCCGCCTGCCCGACCACCCGGCCGAGATCGGCGGCATAGGGCGCGCGGATCTCCTTCACCAGCGCCGCCATCGCGGGATCGGGGGCGATGGCGTCGGAGAAGACCGGCAGCAGCCCGTAGCGGAAGCCGGCCACCTTGCCGTCCTTCACGTCGAGGTCGAGCCGGGAGATGAACTTGCCGTGCGAGCCGGTGGCGATGAGCAGCGTCGAGCCGACCATGACAGGCGCCGGCAAGGCGTCATGGGTGTGGGCGGTAAGGATGACGTCGATGCCCTTCACCCGGCCGGCCAGCTTGCGGTCGACGTCGAAGCCGTTATGCGACAGCAGCACGAGCACATTCGCGCCGGCGGCACGGGCCTCGTCCACCTGCTTCTGCAGATCCTCCTCGCGCAGGCCGAATTCCCAATCCGGGATCATCCAGCGCGGATTGGAGATCGGCGTGCGCGGGAAGGCCTGGCCGATGACGGCGATCTTCGCGCCACCGCGCTCGAACATCTTGCGCGCCTCGAAGACCGGCTCCTGCCATTCCGCACTGCGGATGTTCTGGGCGAGGAAGGCGAAGGGCGCCTTCTCGACGATCTCCTGCACCCGGTCGGCGCCATAGGTGAACTCCCAGTGTCCCACCATCGCATCGAGGCCGAGCGCGCCGAAGACGCGGACCATGTCCTCGCCCTTGGTCTGCAGCGAACTCCAGCTGCCCTGCAGCCCGTCGCCGCCGTCGAGCAGCAGGACATTGCCCTCACCGCGCGCGGCACGGATGGCCTTGATCAGCGTGGCGATGCGGTCGGCGCCGCCCATGCGGCCATAGGTGCCGGCCAGCGTGTCGAAGTCGAGGCTGGTGAGTGCGTAGGCGTCCGGGCCGCCGGCCACGATCTTGTAGTAGGCGAGGAGGGCCTGATCGACGAGGTGCGGCGGCAGGCCACGCGCCTCGCCCACGCCGATATTGACCGAGGGCTCGCGGAAATAGATCGGTTCGAGCTGCGCGTGCAGGTCGGTGGTGTGCAGGATGGTCAGCGTGCCCACGGGATCGAAGCGCAGGATGTCGTCCTGCGTCATCTTTCCGGAATGGGCGGCCTGGGCGAAGGCGCCGCGGGCACCGGATGCAAGCATGCCGGCAGCCATCGCGGCGATCACGAAATCGCGGCGTGAAATCATCTGGCAAGTCTTCCCTGCTGGGCGCCGGCATGCGGCCGGCGCAGACGGATCAGGCGACGGTGAGCTTGGCGCCCGCCGTCTGCTCGGAGCCGTCATCGTCCTTCCAGGTGAAGGCGAATTCGCCCGATTCCGACGCCTTGTAGAAAAACGCCTGGTAGGGATTTGCCGAAACGGAGGTGAACCAGTCCGCCTCGAAGAAGGTCTTGCCGTTGAAGCTGGCGGTGAACCTGTTGATGATGGCGCGCGGGATGGGCTTACCCGTGGAATCCTTGCGCTGTCCCGTTTCCATCTCGTGCGAGATGAGAGTCTTGATCTCGATGATCTCGCCGGCCTTGGCCTCGGAAGGCACCTTGATGCGCGGCTTGGACTTGATGGCCATGTTGGCGTTTCCTTGTCGTTTCCCCTGACGTCTTTGCGCGTGGCCGCAAGGGCCATACGGGTCGCTTAGCCGCCGCAGCCACCGATGGTCACCTTCACCTGCGCCTTGGCGGTGTAGAGCGCGCCATTGGACATCTCGGCCACGGCGACCACGTTCTGCGTCTGGGCGAGGCGCATGCGGACCGAGGCCGCCGCCTTGCCGGATTGCGGGGTGAACCGGTAGGTCACGACCTGCGGCAGCGGGTTGCCGTCGGCGAAGACGTGAACCGCCTTGACATAGTCGCCATCGGTCATCGGGCTTTCCACATCGATATTGAGCGGCACGACGAGGCCGTTCTCGGCGATCTCGGGCAGGTCGAGCTTGATCTTGCCGCCCGCCATCGGCTTGTCGCCATAGAGCTTCTTCAGCTCGGCAGCGACCGCTTCCTCGGTGGCCAAGGCGAGGCGCGGAGCCAGCGCCGCCGCCAGCAGCGCGGTCAGTCCAAGACCCATGGTTTCCCGTCGCGACGGAGTCCAACTGCGAAGTTGCATCAGGCGTCCTCCTGCTGGCGTCGAGCGCCAGCGCTTTGTTTTTGCTTTGATTTTGTCGTCAGCGAGCCTTTCTGGCCGGCAGCGAACATACATATTGTGATATTAAATTTTTTGAATGTAAAGTGGGCTATCGAGCGATCGCCAAAGCCTATCATCGCTCGCCACGCAGGCCGCTTCAACACTCTCGCGAGAAGGGTGCGGCGCGGCTCAACAGCTGGGGAAGCACATGCCCAAGGAACCGATACGACTCAAGGAGTGCCTGCGGCCCACCCGGCGATTCATCGCCGGCTGCCTCGCCCTCTGCCTCCTCGCCCTGCCCTTCATCCTCACCACCGCGCAGGGCGCGGAGGACGAAAGCGAAAAGGAGATCGAACGCTACCGCCAGATGATCGAGGACCCGATGGCCAATCCGGGCTACCTCAATGTCGATCGCGGCGAAGTGCTGTGGAGCGAGCCGCGCGGGACGAAGAATGTCTCGCTGGAGAGCTGCGATCTCGGCGAGGGACCGGGCAAGCTGGAGGGCGCCTATGCCCATCTGCCGCGCTATTTCGCCGATGCGGACAAGGTGATGGATCTTGAGCAGCGCCTGCTCTGGTGCATGCAGACGATCCAGGGCTTCGACACCAAGCCGATCGTCGCCAAGCCGTTCTCCGGCCCTGGCCGGACCTCCGACATGGAGGACCTCGTCGCCTTCATTGCCAACAAGTCGGACGGCATGAAGATCGACGTCGCGCTCGCGACGCCGCAGGAACAGGAGATGTACGCGATTGGCGAGGCGCTGTTCTTCCGCCGCTCCTCGATCAACGATTTTTCCTGCTCGACCTGCCATGGCGACGCGGGAAAGCGCATCCGCCTGCAGGGGCTGCCGCAGCTCGACGTGCCGGGCAAGGACGCGCAGCTCACCATGGGCACCTGGCCGACCTATCGCGTCTCGCAGAGCGCGCTGCGCACCATGCAGCACCGCATGTGGGACTGCTACCGCCAGATGCGCATGCCCCCGCCCGACTACGGATCGGACGTCGTGACCGCGCTCACCCTCTACCTGACCAAGCAGGCCGAGGGCGGTGAGCTCAAAGTGCCGTCGATCAAGCGCTGAGGGAGGCGAAGATGACCGTTCACACCTTTCTGACGCGCGCTACGCTGGCCGGCGCGGTGCTCCTCTCCCCCTTCGCCGCCACGGCGCAGGACGCGGCCAAGACTCCCACCGTTGATCCCGCGCGCGTCGACGCGGTGGTCAAGGCAGGGTTCACCAAGCTGCCGGAGGGCTGGGACGCCCGCCTCCAGCAGGACGAGACGCAACGCATCTGCTCGCTCACCCGCAACACCCCCTCGCCCGAACAGGCGAACGCGATTCTGAAGGCGGAGGAGGTGCGGATCATCTTCCCGCAGGGGTCCGTCCTCGGCGATTGGAAGGAGGGTGCCAAGGTTGCCCAGAACGGGCGCGGCGGGCAGTTCAGCGATCCCCCGGGCACGGTCAGCGGCGGCAATTGCTATGCCTGCCACCAGCTCGACCCGAAGGAAGTGAGTTATGGCACACTCGGGCCCAGCCTCACCGGCTATGGTCGCGAGCGCAAATTCGACCCGGAGGACGCCAAGGCGGCCTTCGCCAAGGTCTATGACGCCCAGGCCTCGCTCGCCTGTTCCAGCATGCCGCGCTTCGGCACCAACGGCGTGCTGACCGAGCAGCAGATCAAGGATGTCGTCGCCTATCTGTTCGACCCGGAATCGCCGGTCAACAAATAGTCACGGCGCCTTCTGCGCGGCCAGCCACGCCTCGAAGCCGGCGCTCTCATAGGCGCCGGCTTCGACATAGCGGAACATGGCGAGGAATTCCGGCTTGGGCAGCAGGCCCGGTAGCCGGGCGACTTCGACCACCTTGCCGTCCCGCGTGCCGAAGAACTGGAAGGTGGGCGTCGCCCTCACCGCATACTGACCCGCAAGGGCCTTCTCCGACAGCGTTGCGCCCCCGAAGACCGTCACCTCGCGGGCGCCGAAAATGTCGAGATGCACGACGCTGAAATGGTCGCGCACATAGGTTTCGATAGCCGGATCGGCGAAATACTCCGTGTGCAGCCGCTTGCAGAGCGGGCAGCCGCGCTGGCTCCACTGCAGTGCGAAGCGCTTTCCCGCCGCCGTCGCCGCCGCAAAATCCTCGGCCAGGTCGAGGAAGCTCTCCTCATACCAGTCCTGCACGTAGAGACCGTCATCGCCGAGGCGCGCGGCAGCAAGGCCGGCGGCCGGCGCCAGAAGGAGCGCACCCGGCCCAAGGGCGAGCGCGCGGCGGGTCAGGCGACTATCCATGATCGACTCCAGAGCGTGGCGCACCTCATCCGATCGCGCCAAGGGTGGGGAAGGCATCGAGCAGCCAGGCGGACAGTTGCGGCATCCAGCCGCCGATGAAGACGACGCCGGTGGCGACCAGCAGCACCCCTGAGGCCTTCTCCACCAGGCCGAGGCGCGAGCGCATCGCCGCCGACCAGCGCAGGAAGCCGGTCGAGAACGCCGCAGCCGCGATGAAGGGCAGGCCGATCCCGGCGGCATAGGCCGACAGCAGGAGCACGCCCTTGGCCAGCGAATCCTCGGTGCCGGCGAGGATGAGGATCATCGACAGGATCGGCCCGACGCAGGGTGTCCAGCCGAAGCCGAAGGCAAGCCCGACCAGATAAGCCCCGACCAGCCCGGCGGGCGCACGCGCCACATCCGGGGCCACCCGGCGGTAAAGGAGTGGAAGGCGCAGCAGGCCGAGGAAATGCAGCCCGAACAGGATCAGCATCGCGCCCGCCACCAGGGTCAGCACCGGCGCGTGCACGGCGAGCCACTGGCCGATCTGCGTGGCGGTGGCACCGAGCAGGATGAAGACGCTGGAAAAGCCGGCGACGAAGGTGGCCGAGAGCGCGACCAGCCGCCCGCGCGTCACTCCCTCGCCCGACAGGCCGCGCCCCGCCCCGCCGAGAAAGCCGAGATAGGCCGGCACCAGCGGCAGCACGCAGGGCGAAACGAAAGACAGGAGGCCAGCCCCGAAGGCCCCCGGCAGGGTGATGTCCAGCGACACGGCGTTTCCCCACGGCCCGCTCCGCTCTGCGGCGGATTGACCATCGAATTCATATTCGAATGCGTTTATATAATGAAGACGAGGCGACGTCACCGGGCGGAGATGATGCAGGCGCGGTTTCACGGTAATCTGAGCGAGAAGCGCCGCGCGGCTCTGGCCCGCGTCGCCATTGTCATCGCGGCCGGCATGGTGGCGTGCGGCGCGCGGGCGGATGCGGCGCGCGCGGCCGAATTACTGATGTTCGAACAGGCGGGTTGCGTCTGGTGCCAGCGTTTTGAGCGCGAGATCGCGCCCGTCTATCCCCACACCGAGGAAGGGCGGCTGGCGCCGTTGCGCCGGATCGAGCTCGGTGACGAGGAAGCGGCGCTCGCCGATCTCACCGCGCCGGTGCGCTACGCCCCGACCTTCGTGCTGGTCGAGGACGGGCGGGAAGTCGGCCGCATTCCCGGCTATGCTGGCGAGGAGGCCTTCTGGGGTCTGCTCGCGGCGATGACGAAGAAACTGCCCCGGACTCCGTGACGCTGTTGCGCCAGGTGAGAGTCCAGTAAGCTGGAGTTGAAAGCGACGTGGTGATGACCGGAATTGTCTCGAAACGCCTAGAGGACGAGCTGCGCGACGGCCCGGAGGTCTCTCCCGAGCTTGACCGCCTGATGCGCAATGCGCGCGAAGCCAGTGACTTCCTCAAGGCGGTGTCGCACGAGAACCGCCTGCTGCTGCTGTGCCTGCTGGCAGAGCGCGAGCGGTCCGTCACCGAGCTGGAGAACATCCTGTCGCTGCGCCAGCCGACCGTCTCGCAGCAGCTCGCCCGACTGCGGCTGGACGACCTCGTCAGCACTCGTCGGGATGGCAAGACAGTCTATTACAGCCTGGCCGACGAGGATGTGCGCCGTCTGATCAGCGTAATCTACGACATCTTCTGCGGAGCCAAGGAAGACTGAGCCGCTTAAGCGCCGGCCGAGACGGGCACCAATGCCCGCGGGAGCCATGGGACGGGAGGACCAGGCGCAATGGACGACCTCAATGCGTGGTGGGCCGCCCTTGCCGGCCTCGCCATCGGGATCGCCGTGGGCTTCACCACCCGTCGCGCCCGCCTCTGCAGCTTCGGCGCCATCGAGGACGCGCTGGTCGGTTCCGACACGCGCCGCCTGCGCGTCTTCGGCCTGGCCCTCGGCATCGCCCTCGCCGGCACGCAGTTCCTCGTGCTGACCGGCCTGCTCGATCCGCAGGCGACGTCCTATGTCCCCGGAGCCCTGCCCTGGATCGGCATCTCGCTGGGCGGGGTAATGTTCGGCCTCGGCATGGCGCTGGTCGGCACCTGCGCGTTCGGCAGCTGCATCCGGCTCGGCTCCGGGGACCTTCGCAGCCTGGTCGTGCTTCTCGTTTTCGGCGTGACGGCCTACGCCATGCTGCGCGGCACCCTGGCGGACTACCGGATCGGCTTCGGCGAGGCCTGGGCTCTCGCGATCCCGCGTTCCGGCCAGGCGGACCTGCCGGCGCTGGCCGAGCCTGTGCTTGGCCCCTCAAGCCGCGCCGTTCTGGCGGCGGTCATCGCCGCCATCCTCATCTCACTCGCCGTGGCCGATGCACGCCTGCGCAAGGCCCGGCGCCTCCTCGTCGCAGGGGCGACGCTCGGCGCCGGTGTCGTCTGTGGCTGGCTGGCGACGCAATATCTGGTCGACGAGTTCCTGCAGGCGGCACGGCCGCAGAGCCTGACCTTCGTCTCGCCGGTGGCGATCACCCTGCACGGGATGCTGCTCGACGGCGCCACGCTGCTGAATTTCGGCACCGGCTCGATCGCCGGCGTGATCCTCGGGGCCCTCGCCGCCGCGCGGGTGGGCGACGAGTTCCGCTGGGAAGCCTTCGACGATGCGCGCGAGATGAAGCGGCATCTGCTGGGCGCGGTGCTGATGGGCGCCGGCGGCGTGCTGTGCGGCGGCTGCACCATCGGGCAGGGAATCACTGCCGGTTCTCTGCTCGCTTTGTCCTTCCCGCTCGCGGTTGGCGGCATGATGCTCGGCGCCCGGCTCGGTATTGCCTTTCTGGTCGAGGGGCGCGCGCTGTTCTTTCTCCCGCGCCGGCCCACCGCCCGTTCGCGCCTCGGCGGAGGGCGGCGGGCACGTTCCTGAGCGCAGTTCCGCTTTGCAGCACTCATCCAGTGTAGGGCCGCAGCCGGTTCAGCAGCGCATCTTCCGGGAAGGCGCCGACAAGCCGCGTGCCGGGCTGTTCGGCGCGAGCGCGGGCATCGGCGACGAACAGGGTTGGAGGCCCCTCGGCCGCCAGAAGGCGCAGCAGCGCGCGGGACTCCCCGTTGCTGGCGGTGACGTCCACCTTGACCAGCGGCACCTGGCGCAGCGCGGTGCGGACGCGGGCGGAGGCCAGCACCGTCGCGTCGATCGCTTTGCAGATCGGGCACCAGCGGGCGGACACATAGACCAGCACATTCGCATGGCGCCCCGACAGAAAGGCCAGGGCCGAGCCGAAATCGGCGACGCTGGCGACGCTCGTCCGTGCCACCGCTGCGTCGGCCCGTCCCGCCGGCAGCCCGGCCAACGCCAGCAGCAGGGCGCGGCGGCTGAGAGCCGGCGGGGCGACGCGGTGCGCGAGGGGGCGTGGGCTCATGGCGTTCCCTGTTGGTGATGCAAGGCAGAGTCAGCGGGCGGCGGCGTCAATGCCGGCCTGCAGCAGCTCCGGCGAAATCTCCCCGACATGCAGGTCGGCCAGCGTGCCGTCGGCGCGCAGGAACAGGGTGAGTGGAATGCCGGCGGCGGCATAATGGCGCTGGACCTGCAGCGCCGGGTCGAGCAGCACATGCGTGAGGGCGAGCCCCTCGCCCTCGAGATAGCCGCGGATGCGCTCGGGCCCCTCCGCCTGGTTGACGAAGATGAACGCCACCGCGCGGTTCGCGGCCGCCGCGCCCGCCAGCAGCGGCATTTCGCGCCGGCAGGGTGGGCACCATGTCGCCCAGAGGTTGACCACGACCGGGCGCCCGCGAAAATCGCTGATCGCCAGCGGCGGCCCGTCCATCTGCTCCAGCGCGACCGTCGGCGCGGCCTTGCCCAGCGTCGCCCGGGTCAGTTCGCCGATGCCGCCCCAGAACAGCAGGCCGAGGGCGGCGGCGGCGGCAAGCGACGCGGCTGCCCGCCATGAGCGGATGGCCAAGGCGCCCGCAGCACTGGCCATCACCAGCCCCGGCATGAGCGCGAAGCCCCCCTGCCAGACGGAAAGGACCCGCGCCGGCTCCTGCGAGAAACTGCCCCAGTGCTGTGCGACATGACCCGTCCGGGCGCCGAGCAGTCCGGCCAGAAGCGCCCACCATGCCGCGCGCCCCAGGCCGGGGGCGAACCGGCGGTCGAGCAGCGTGGCCAGCAGCAGGAACGCCGAAACGCCGAGAATCGCGGCAAGCCGGTCGCCGGCAAAGACCAGAGGGCCGAGGCTTATGGTTGGCATGAAGGGCGGTCTCCGGGCTCGAACGGTCGAGCGCGGCAGGTTCACAGCCCAGCTTAAGCGGGGCTTAAGCCGCCGGCCCGCCGGGGCGCACGATACGGGCGAACTGCGCGGCGCTGCGGTTGCGGGGGCGCGGCGCGGCGGCCGGCTCCGCCACCGGCGGCGCCGGCGGCGGTGTCAGAATTGTCGCGTCGCCGGCACCGAACTGCGCTTCGATGCTCCGCACGCACAGCGCAACGCCGGCATCGGCCAGCCGGTAGAACACCTGCTTGGCCGCCCGCCGCGTGGCGACGAGCCCGGCCCGTCGCAGCTCGCCGAGCTGCTGGCTGAGCGCGGGCTGGCCGATGCCGGTGGCGGCGTCGATCTCGCCCACCGTCATCTCGCCGGTCTGGAGGTGCGACAGGATCATCAGCCGCTGCGGCTGCCCATAGCTGCGCAGCTTCTCGACCGCCTTGTCGGCTTCCTCGCGGGTCAGCGGCATGGCGTTATCCTTGGTCGAGCGTGCGGCAGAACCAGGCCGGGTCCTCGTCCGACAGCGCCGTCTCGTCGGAAAGCGGGCGCAGCACGGGGTCGCCGGGCTCCCACCCCTCGGGCGTGACCGCGTCGCCCGGCTCGACCCGCTTGAGCGCGGCGGCGAGGCGCAGCATTTCCCGCGCCGAGCGACCGACCGACATCGGGTACCAGCTGATGGCGCGGACGATGCCGTCCGGGTCGATGAAATAGCTCGCCCGCACGGTGGAGGAATCCTGGGCCGTCTCGTCCAGCATGCCATAGGCGCGGGAGATGACGAGCGAGGTGTCCTCCACCACCGGGAAGGGGACGTCGACACCGAAAGCGCCGCGGATCGCTCGCAGCCAGCCGAGATGCGAAAACAGGCTGTCCACCGACAACCCAAGCAGCGCCACGCCGATTGCCTCGAACTGCGGCGCGAGCCGGGCCAGTGCGATGAACTCGCTGGTGCAGACCGGGGTGAAGTCCGCCGGGTGCGAGAACAGCACCAGCCAGCGGCCGCGATAGTCACTGAGTTCAACCTGCCCCTGGGTCGAGCGGGCGCTGAACACCGGTGCGGCATCGCCGATCCGCAGCGGGCGCGGCGCGGACACGGCGATTCGGCTTTCGGAAGGAAGTTCCCCTGTCATGCCCTCTGATTGCCCTTAGCGAGAAAGTGACGCAATACGGATTTACAATTACACACATTATGTAAATATGAAATTAATGAAACCGTCGGAGGGACGTCCATGCCCACTGCCATCGCCGATCCGCATCTCGACCAGGCCGCCGCCCAGATCCGCGCCGCCGGCGCGAGCGCCAACCGCCTCGCTGTCGAGGCCTTCTTCGACGAGCCGACCAACACGGCGAGTTATGTGATCCACGACCCGGCCACCCGGCGGGCCGCCATCGTCGACAGCGTGCTGGATTTCGACGCGGCTTCGGGCCGCACCTCCACCGCCTCGGCGGATGCGATGATCGCCTTCGTGAAGGCGCATGGCCTGACGGTGGACTGGCTGCTGGAAAGCCACGCCCATGCCGACCACCTCTCGGCCGCGCCCTATATCCAGCGCGAGCTCGGCGGCAAGCTGGCCATCGGGCGCGAGATCATCACCGTCCAGAACGTATTCGGGAAGATCTTCAACTTCGGCACCGAATTCGCCCGCGACGGCTCGGAATTCGACCGGCTGTTCGAGGATGGCGACACCTTTGCCATCGGGTCCATCCCCGCCATCGTGCTGCATGTTCCCGGCCACACGCCCGCCGACATGGCCTATGTGATCGGCGATGTCGTGTTCACCGGCGACACCCTGTTCATGCCGGACTTCGGCACCGCCCGTGCCGACTTCCCCGGCGGCAATGCCCGCCAGCTCTACCACTCGATCCGCCGCCTGCTGTCGCTGCCGGACGAGACGCGGTTGTTCCTGTGCCACGACTACAAGGCGCCCGGCCGCGATAGCTATGCGTGGGAGACCACGGTCGGCGCCGAGCGCGCCGGCAACATCCACGCCCGCGACGGCGTGGACGAGGACGCCTTCGTCGACATGCGCACCAAGCGCGACGCGACCCTCGCCATGCCCAAGCTCATCCTGCCCTCGGTGCAGGTGAACATGCGCGCCGGCCACCTGCCCGAGCCGGAAGAGAACGGGCGCCGCTACCTGAAACTCCCTCTCGACACGCTCTGAAACGGCCGCCGGCCGGCGCGCCAACGCCGGCCGGTCGCCGCGTCGCTCGCAACAAGATTGAGGAAACCCCATGACGCCGAAACAGATCGTGCCGGAATTTCACGTGTGCGGCCCGTTGGACGACGCCTCGCTCGCGCAGGCTGCCGCCGGCGGCTTCCGCGCCATCATCTGCACCCGGCCCGATGGCGAGGAGCCGGGACAATTGCCGGCCGGCGAGGTTGCCATCCTAGCCGAGGCGCTCGGCATGGCCTTCGTTCATATCCCGGTGACGCCCGGCACCTATGCCGAGGCTGACGTGGCCGAGATGCGCGCCATGCTCGACCGGCTACCCGGCCCGGTGCTCGGCTATTGCCGCACCGGCAACAGGGCGGCGACGCTGTGGGCGCTCGCGCAGGCGGACCGGCAGCACCCGGACGCGATTCTCGCGCTGACGTCTGCCGCCGGCATCGACGTCTCCGGCCAGCGGGCCCGGCTCGCCGCGCGCGCCGACGCAGCCCGCCCCGGCGCGCCCAAGACCTATGACGTGGTCATCGTCGGCGGCGGGGCGGCCGGCATCGCCACCGCCTCCAGCCTGTTGAAGCGCCGGCCTTCGCTCGACATCGCCATCGTCGAGCCGGCGGAGTGCCATTTCTACCAGCCGGGCTGGACCATGGTCGGGGCTGGCGTGTTCAAGCCGGAAACCACCCGCGTGCCGATGGGCGCGGTGATGCCCGACGCCGTCACCTGGATCCGCCAGGCCGCCGCCGGCTTCCTGCCCGAGGCACGCGAGGTGGCGCTCGCGGACGGTTCGTCCGTGCGCTACCGCGCGCTGGTCGCGGCGCCCGGCCTGCGGCTGGCCTGGGAGGCCATTCCCGGCCTGCCGGACGCGCTCGGGCGCAACGGCGTGACGTCCAATTACCGCTTCGACCTCGCGCCCTACACATTCCGCCTCGCCAGCACGGTGAAGGCGGGCCGTGCGCTGTTCACCCAGCCGGCCATGCCGATCAAATGCGCCGGCGCCCCGCAGAAGGCGATGTACCTGTCCTGCGACATCTGGCGCGGTGCCGGCGTGCTGCCGCGCATGGAGGTGGAGTTCCACAATGCGGGGGGCGTGCTGTTCGGCGTGCCGGCCTATGTGCCGGCGCTGATGGAGTATGTGGAGCGCTATGGCATCGACCTGAATTTCGGCTCCACCCTCGTCGCCGTCGACGGCGAGGCGCAGGTTGCCACCTTCGAGCGCAAGGGTAGCGACGGCGCCACCGAGCGTGTCGAGCGGCCCTTCGACATGCTGCACGCCGTGCCGCCGCAGAAGCCGCTCGATGTTGTGGCCGCCAGCCCGCTGGCGGGAGCGGGCGGCTGGATCGAGGTGGATCCGGCAACGCTGCGCCATGCGCGCCACCCGGACGTCTTCGCCCTCGGCGACGCCACCAACACGCCGAACGCCAAGACCGCCGCCGCCGCCCGCAAGCAGGCGCCCGTCGTGGCGGTGAACGTGCTTGCGGCGTTGGACGGCAAGGCGCCGACCGCCCAATATGACGGCTATGGCTCCTGCCCGCTCACCGTCGAGCGCGGCAGGATCGTGCTGGCCGAATTCGGCTATGGCGGTGCGCTGCTGCCCACCTTCCCGCAGTGGATACTCGACGGCACCCGCCCCACCCGTCTCGCCTGGTTCCTCAAGGACCGCATGCTGCCGCCGATCTACTGGCACGCCATGCTGAAGGGCCGCGAATGGCTGTGCGAGCCCCAGCCGCTTGCTGCGGCGCCCGGCCGCGAGGCCGCCTGATGCTGGAGCCGCTGCAATACGGCCTCGGCGCCGGTGCCGGCGTTCTCGTCGGCTTCACCCTCGGGCTGGTCGGCGGCGGCGGCTCCATCCTCGCCGTGCCGCTGATGGTCTATCTCGTCGGCGTGCGCAATCCGCACATCGCCATCGGCACCAGCGCCTTCGCCGTGGCTATCAACGCGGCGGCGGGCCTGCTCAGCCATGCCCGCGCCGGCACGGTCAAGTGGCGCTGCGGCGGCATGTACGCCACGGCCGGGATCGTCGGCGCCTTTGCCGGGTCGAGCCTGGGCAAGCTTATCGCTGGCGAGAAGCTGCTCTTTCTGTTCGCCCTGCTCATGCTGGTGGTCGGCGTCCTGATGCTGCGCGGGCGCGGAAATCCGGGCGAGCCGGGGGCGGAATGCAACCGTGCGAAGGCGCCGAAGGTGCTCGGCTTCGGCCTCGGCACCGGCGCCTTTTCCGGCTTCTTCGGCATTGGCGGCGGTTTCCTCATCGTCCCCGGTCTGATCGGCTCCACCGGCATGCCGATTCTCAACGCGGTCGGCACCTCGCTGGTGGCCGTCACCGCCTTCGGCCTCACCACTGCCTTCAATTATGCACTGTCCGGGCTGGTGAACTGGCCGCTGGCCTTCACCTTCATCGCCGGCGGCGCACTCGGCAGCGTCGCCGGCATGAGGCTCGCCCAGCGCCTCGCCGGTCGCACGGGGCGCCTCACCACCGTGTTCGCGACGCTGATCTTCGTGGTGGCGAGCTACATGCTGTTCAAAAGCGCCTCGGCCCTGCTGGCCTGATCCCCTCAGCCGGCGCGCCGAAGGGGTGGGTCAGAGGTTCGTAGGAAGGTCGTTGCCTCAGGGCTGAAGACCTTCGCCGTCCAGTATCGCAACGCTCAGGGCCGCAGTCGTCGCATCACACGGTCGCCGCGGGCAAGGAACGCTCTCCGCGCTCCACGGTGACACGCACCTCCTCGCCGAAATTGCTGGCCTCTTGAGGATTGTGGCGGTCCTAGCCCAAGGCGGAAATTTGGCAGGTCCGCTTCCTGGAGCACGATGCGTCACCTTGCCTTAACGCCGGGTGACCGACGTGACCAGTTCCGCTGGACGCTGAAGCTGACCACCTTTGCGCCGCTCACCAGCTTAGGGTGACGCCGATGCGTCCTCCGATAGCGTGCCCCTGCTCGCCGTCCACCCGCTGCTCATAGTCACCGGAGGCGAACAGGCTGATGGATTCGGAGATCGCCAGCGTGCCGTCGAGGCCAAGCTGCACCCATGTGCCGCCAAGACCTGAATCGAAGGCGGCCGCATGGCTACCGGAGAGATCGGCAAATGCGACCTCCGTGCCGTCGCCAAAAGCGTGCCACAGGCTTGCCCGTGCCGAGCCGGTCAGCCTCGAGCCGCTCTCCAGCATCCATGCATGTCTGACGCTGGCGCCGATACGGCCGAGAATATCGTTGGCGGCGTCGTAGTCGATGAAGCCGAAGCTATCCGCGCCACCCTCGAAGGATAGGCGCTGATAGATGACCTGCGCCTGCGGCTCGATAGCCCAGCCGCCGCCAAGGTCGAACCGGTAGCCTGTCTCCAGCGAGGCGATCAGGCCGAAACCGTCCGTACTCAGTTTCTGCCCGAGGACTGAACTCGCATTTGCCTCCGCGAAAAAAGTGCCCTGAAGCACCGTGTCGATGTAGAGGCCGCTCTCCCGCGCATGCGTCCAGTAGGCGCCGAGCGAGTAAGCGTTCATCGACACCTTGCCGGCCGGACCGCCATAGACGGCATCGACGCTTCCGCGTGCCTCACCGGCACCGACGTAAAAGCCGATGACATTCTGCATCGTTTCGCCTGGCTCCGAGACCGGAACATCGTAGCCTGCCTGGAAGCCGGCAAGGTCGATGTCATAGCTCGGGCCGTTGCTCAGGAAGCGATTGAGCTGGGTCCCGGGATGGCCGCCGCTGGAGCCTTGGCTGCCTGTCTTGCCGAACAGGCGGGCCCAGCCGGAACGTGCGTGATCGTCAGGCTGCGTCGCTCGTGCGGCCGCGCGCTCGGCATGGGTGGCAAGCATCGCCAGGCTGTACTGCGAGGCGATGGCCGGGAGGGCGGTATCGACGGCAACTTCCGGCCGCAGGTTCGGCAGCGCACCGCGCCCGGTGGCACCCGCCTGCGTCGATCGCAGGAACCAGTCATCGGCCCCCGACGCGGCGCCGCGATAGAGGCCGAACTCGTAGGCGCCGCCAGCCACGCGACGACCAAGGGTGAAGGCGTCCGGATCGGTCTGGCCACCATTGATCGCCTGGATCAGGCCGATGCCGTCGCCCGAGGTCAGGGCCGCGGTACCGAACGGCCGGACAATGATGCTCGTTTGACCCGTGGCCGTTCCGCCGTCGATGACGAGCCGGTCCGAAACCCCAGTGCCTGCCAAGGCCGCGTTCATGACGAGCGTGCCGTTGACGCCTTGATAGTCTTCGACGGTGAGGCTCTGGAAGAGGGCCGGCGATGCGCCACCCGGCGTCGCGAACGCGATTGTGCTGTTGTCGTTCGTGAGCTGGTCGACCTGAGAGTTCACGGCGTTTCCAGCGGCGGGAAGCAGCCAGGCGCTGCCGTTCTGGAGCGCGAGGCTGATGCTGGCATCGTTGGAGCGGGTCATGGCACCGATCACCTGCGCGTTCGAGGCGGTGAACCGCAGGTCCGTGCCGGCCGCGACCACCGCCGTTCCGCTGACTGCGGCAAGGGTGCTATCGCTCATGGAAAGGTAGGCGGTTCGGCTGGTCGAACCGCCCTCGATCGATATGGCGGCAACCGCCGCTGCCGCCTCTCCAGAGGCGAGCACGCTCGTTCCACTCAGATCGACCTGCCCGCCCTCGCCAATCACGATCGCATGCGCCTCGGCGCCGCGGGTTGTCACCGCGCTCTCATTGAGCGCGACCGCCGCACCGTCTCCCCACGCGAGAATGCCAAAGCTGCCCGCCGCCTGCGTTTCGACCGTGAGGCGCGTGCCGAACAGCTGCGCCGGACCATTCCCACCGGTGGCGCGCAGGCCGCTGCCGCCGCCGTTCAGACGGATGGAGCTGTCGATGAGGGCGACCGTGCCGTTCGGCTCGACCCACACGCCGTCACCACTGCTGAGATTGATGTCGACATCAACGCCGTCGATAGCGGCCGGCGCCTCACCGCCCGCATGCAGGCCGGCAAGGGCGCTTCCGGTGATGTTCACACGGTTCAACACGGCGTCCGAGTTGTCGCGCGCATCGATGCCGGTGCCGCTGACCTCGTCGCCGGTCAGCACGATGTTCACGTCGGAGAGAACGAGCGCGGCAGTGCCGGTCTCGGCGCGCAGGAACGCACCGTCGCCGCCCGGCGACGCGGTGATGTCGCCGCCGAGGCCCAGCTCGACGCGCCCGCTGCTGCCGACGAAGATGGCGGGCACATAGTCCTGCATCGGCGCGAGCGTCACCCGGCCATCGGCGATGGCTGATCCGCCATTGGCAGCGTAGACGGCGGCGCGCGCGCCGAACGGTCCGCTGACGAGCCCTGTCCAGACTGTACCCGCTCCCACCACCGCGTTCGCGCCATCCGCCGCCACCTGAATCTGGCCGGTCGGGGTCCAGCCGAGAATGGCCAGCAACTCCTTGAACAGATGCGCCGGCGCGTCGGGATCGTCAGGATTGCTGGAGTTGATGAGGATAGTGATCGTGCGGTCGTTTGCCCGGTCATACATCACCAGCGCCTCGAACCCGAGACCGTTGCCGGTGTGGCCGATGTAGCCGGAGATCTCGCCCATGCCGAAGCCGTAGCTGTCATATTCCGGGCTCTGCGGATCGGTCTTGGTGGAGCCGAACGACTTCAGCCGTTCGACGAAATCACGCTTGCTCAGCAGCTCGCCGCTGCCTACCGCTTCCCCCCAGCGCTCAGCATCGGCGATGACGCCGACCAGCGCACCCGAGGCGCCCGCGCCGGTGGCGTTGAAGGCGGCGAGCGATTCCGGACCTGTGCCGTCATTGACGTCGATATAGCCGACCGCGTTTGGCGTCGGCATCGAGCCGGCGCCCTGATTGATCACCGAGCTCAGGCCGAGCGGACCTGTCAGGCGGCGGCTTATCTCGTCCGACCAGTCATTTCCGGTCGCGGCCGTGATGACCTCGCCGAGCAGGATCGTGTTGCTGTTGGAATACTCGTAGGAGGCACCGGGCGTGAACTGCAGCGGCTCGGCGAAGGCGAAGGCGAGCAGTTCGCCCGCCGTCCATGCCTTGCTCGGATCGACGCCGAACTGTTCGGCGAAAGCGACCGACTCGGTATAGTTGAACAGGCCGGATCGCATCTGTGCGAGCTGGCGGATCGTCATCACGTCGCCGCCAGGTACGCCGTCCACATAGTCGCCGACCGGATCATCCAGCCCAATGCGCCCCTCTTCCGCCAGCTGCATGATGACCGTGGTCACGAACGACTTGGTGATGCTGCGATAGCCGAAATAGGTGTCTGCGGTAGGTGCGATGCCATTGGCGACATCCGCGAGGCCGGAATTGGATGTCCAGCGAATGTCGCCCTGCCGGATCGCGACCGAGGCTCCTGGGATTCGCTTTTCGATCAGGGCCTGATCGATGGCAGCCTGAAGCTGCGCCGCGGTGGTCGTAGTGTCCCACGGCACGCTGCCCGCCGGGGCCTGGGCAAGCGCGATCGTGCCATGGGCGGAGAACATCAGAACGGCGGCAAGCCGGGACAGGCGCCGGGTTTTCCTCACCGAAATAATGTTCAATGGCCGCTTCCCTGTGACTTGGTCATTGCTGGCCGCTCGAACGCCCGTCACCTCCGGGCGAACGCGCTCCGTCCGATCGCCTCTGTTTCGCGCGGCGGCGGTCGAGAGCACCCAACGGCAGAATTCACCCGACGGGCCCGCCCGGTACGTCTCGGGACAAGGTGGGCGACCACTTGTGCCGCCGTCCCGGAAACGCGCGACGACGCCTACGTGGCAGCGTGACATCGACCAAATGGCCTCGGAGATGCCGGGCGGGGCACCGTGGCAGGTGCCCCGCATCCGGCTCACCACGCGAAGCGGATGCCGCCCCAGAGCTGATGGTTGTCGCTGCCGCTACCCAGTTCCGCGTCGTAGCTGGCGAACAGCGTCGCATTTTCCAGGATCTGGGCTTCCGCGCCGACGCCGATGAGTGCGCTGTCGCGCGGCTCCGGCGCTCCGTACACGGTGAACGACGCCCAGGGCGCGGCGGAGAAGGCCGCTGTGAAGGGGCGGGTGGTGTCGCCGAACTCGTGCACCCAGCCGAGCCGCGCGCGCAGGTCCATCGCGATGCCGCCGATATCCAGCCGCGTGCTGAAATCGGCACCCAGCGTGGTCCGTACCGAGGTCAGGGTCTGCCCGCTCGCGGTCAGATTGAAGTCGCTGAAGCCGGTCTCGGTGAAGCCGCCCTGATTGACGCTCACCACCTGCAGCCGGCCGAACGGCGTGATCGCGCTGGTGGTACTGGCGTCGAGGGGGAAGCGGTAGCCGGTCTCGATCTGGCCGAGGAACTGGTTGGAGGAGGAGGCGCCATTGGCGATGCCGAAGACGCCCGGCACCGCGATCTTGCGCTCCAGATCATTGCTGGCATAGGCATAGCCGAGCAGACCGTCGACATAGAGCGGGCCTTCCGCGAAGGAGCCATGCAGGGCGACGCTGCCCGCCTCGGTGTTGCCGTCGCCCATGAAGCCGTCGACCGACTGCGAGCCACCGACATAGGCGCCGGCGATGCCGATCTGGACGCGCGGATCGACCCGGTAGCCGATGCCGAAGGCGGTGCCGCCCAGCGAATAGGAGAGATCGGCGGCGTTGCCATTGCCGTCGACGCCGCCGGTGGTGCCGATGGCGCTGACCCAGGCGCTGAAGCGGGACTGGCCGTCGAGGCCCGGCGCATCGAGAGCCACGCTCTGCCCGCCGCCAAGGCCCGCGCCGCGATCATTCGCCATCTGGCGGCCTACCGTGTTCATGAACAGCTGGCTGCCGCGCATGTTCACCGTGGCGAAGTCGGCATAGGGCTGGCCGCTCAGCTGCTGCAGCGCGGCGGCGCCGGAGCCAACAGGCACATTGGCGAGCGCGTTGATGAGGCCGGGAGCGGTGCCGCTGGCATTCACCAGATCAAGCACGCTGCCCACCGCCTGCTGGTTGGCCGTGACACCAGCGGACCGGAAGGCGTCAGCTGCGAAATCGAGGGTGAGGTAGAGGTTCTGCGGGTCCGAAAACAATTCGGGGGAAAGGAAGGCGGTGCCGCCCGTGATCGAGTCGAAATGCGCCGTGCCGCCGCCCTCGGCGGTGACGATGGTATAGATGGTGCCGGGCGTGTAATCGCCGGGCTCCATTATGACGCTGAGGGTGCCGGCCTTGATGGATGCCATATGACCGGCGCCGACGACGATGATGCGGTCGCTCTCACCTTCGGCATTCACCTCCACCACCATCTCGCCGTCGTCGAATTCGAAATCGCCGTTGATCGTGATGTGGCCGATGGAGTTGCCGGGATTTATCTTGCCACCCTTGTTGGTGACCTTGCCATTGATCCGGCTGCTCCCCTCAAGCGTGCCACCCCTGTTGACCGACACGTCGCCATTCAGCGTGCCATTCACGGAGAGGAGGCCGTTATCTTCGATATTGGTGCCGTTGCCGGCGCTGTTCAGGATGCCCTTCAGGGCAAGGGTGCCATAGATTGTGGTGCCTTCGCCGGCCGTGTTCAGGGTGCCGTTCAAGACGAGGGTGCCGGTATTGATCGTGGTGCCGCCAAGGGCGCTGTTGATGCCATTGAGGGTCAGCGTCCCCTTGCCGTTCTTGGAGAACTCGCCTTCGCCTTCAATGCCGCCTGCGTAGGTGCCGTCGACAGCCTCGGCGAAGGTCAGCCTCGCCCCTTTAGCGACATGGAGCTTGCCGACGAGGTTTTTGCTCGAGCCCTCAAGAGTACCTTGCTGCACATCGAAGGCGTAGCCGTCGCCTAGCGCCTTGAACCTGGTCTCGCCTGTCAGCTCCAGATAGCCCGCGCCTGTCTTCACGACGGTCCCGTAGCCTGTCTCGGTGCCGAGGCCTGTGATGCTGCCCGCAAATTCGCCGAGGACTGCATCTTGCTGGAAGACGATCGAGCGGGCATTTGTATTGTCCGCGTTGTAGTCGAAGATAATGTTGCCCTTCAGCGTGTCGGTGTTGCCTATGATGGTGCCGCCGCTGTTGACGATCCCGGCATAGGTGCTAGTGCCGTTGAGCACCAGCGTGCCGGTGCCCAGCAGGCTGAGCGTGGTGCCGCTGATCGCGCCCGTAAGGGTGAGCGTGGTGCCGCTGTCGAGCTGGAAGCCGCCGCCCGGCACTCCCCCAAGCGTTACGGCGCGTGCGGTGGTCATGCTCTGGGTCACCCAGAGGTGCCCGTTCTCGGAAAGCTCCAGCCCCGCGCCCGCCGCGCCCAGCTTATCGTCGGAGGCCACCTGCAGCGTGCCGGCGCGTACCGCCGTGCCGCCTGTAGCGTTGTTAGTGCCGGTGAGGTTCACGATACCGCCGCCGGACTTGATGAAGGTGCCGTTGCCGCTGATGGTGCCGGCAAAGACCAGCGGATGAAGCGCGGAGGAGAGCCCGCCCGAACCGACGATATTGAGGTTTCGGGTCATCGTCAGGTTGGGCGCGGCATCGGCCGTAGTGCCGACGATGCCACCATTCTGCAGCGTGATGGCCTGGCCGGCGGTGCCGAGATTGGCGTCGGTGGTGAACAGCGCCTGGGCGTTGCTGCCGATGACGCGCAGGCCGCCGGTGAAGGTGTTGTTCGCCGCCAGAACGACGGTGTTGCTGTTGACGTCCAGCTGGCCGGCGCCGCTGATGACGCCGCTCATGGTCGCGACGGGGGTGTTCGGCGTGGTGCCGCCCGTTGCCGCGAGGCCGCCCGTGCCGGTGATCGTGATCGCCTTGTCGAACGCGGTCGCGCCGGTGCCAAGCATCAGCGTGCCGCCGTTGAGGCCGAGGGTCGACGACGCGCCGAAATTGCTGGCGGTGGTGGTGACGAGGGTGCCGCCGCCCGTGACCGTGGTGGCGCCTGCAATGGTGCTGGTTGCGCTTAAAGCGAGCTTGCCGCCGCCACTGACGGCGACCGAGCCGGTGCCGGTGATCGCGCCCGTATAAGTGCCGTCGAAGGACTGATCGAAGATCAGCGCTGCATTGTTCTCGATATTGCCGGCGAGGCTCTTGCTGTTGCCCTGCAAGGTGCCTTCCTGCACCTGGAATTCCGCCGTGCCTGCAACCTGGGACGTGAAGTTGCTCTCGCCTGTCAGCGTTAGCTTGCCGGCGCCGGTCTTGACGACAGTGCCAAGCCCCGGGGTCGAGCCGGTGCCCCCGATATTATGGATGAACGTGCCGTCCGTGGCTTGCGCGAAGACCAATTGGCGGGAAGTAGTGTTGGAGGCGTCGCTGTCGAACCGGACGCCGCGCCCGAAGGAGGAGGCCGCGCCCTGAAGGGTGCCGCCATAGATCGCGAAGCCCTGGTTCGCGTTCGCGCCGGTGACAATCAGCGTGCCCTGACCCGTCTGGCTGAGCACACCGCCGGTGATCTGGCCGCTCAGGCCGAGGGTTGTTCCCGCCCCGAGGTCGACCCCGCCCCCGCCCGTGCCCACATTGACGGCCCGTGCGCTATTGAAGGACTGGGCTGCCATGAGGCTTCCGCTGTTGGAGAACGCCAGACTGCCACCGACGTCTCCAAGCCGTGCGTCGGAGTCAATCTTCAGCTTGCCGCCATTGATCTGTGTTCCGCCGGAATAGGTGTTGGTCCCGCTGAGTTCGACGACGTTTGCACCGCCGACGACGAGGGCCCCGGTGCCGCCGATGGCGCCCTTCCAGTTCACGGCATGCTGCGCGCCGGTAATGCCGCCGGTGCCGGTGAGCGTCAGGTTGCGGGTGGTGCTGAAATTCGCCGCCGCATTC
>JAESFV010000268.1_pt1 | contig 41912 bp, 32 predicted proteins | sample 9269471 | NCBI WGS metagenome assembly JAESFV01 (sample SAMN14502647, study PRJNA617108) | algae metagenome | isolation source: Symplocastrum torsivum CPER-KK1 and co-occurring heterotrophs from... | place: USA: Central Plains Experimental Range, Colorado | collected 2001-01-01
CGCCCGAATTCCCAGGGCGACCCCTACAAGATCGCTTCCCAGGTCCTCAAGACGATCTCGGAAGTCGACATCAAGGCCGTCGCCGCTGCGTGAGGTGCAAAGCGGCGGGACACCCCGCCGCCGGCACTTTCCTGACACCCATCTCCCGAGACGGGTCCCCGTCTCGCTCAAGCCAGCCCCTCGCGGGGCTGGCTTTTGTTTTTGGCGGGCGTCGACCCTCCCGATAGCCGTCATCCGCTTCTGCAGCGTCAATTCCGGGCATGGCGCGGCCATCCCGCCTTTCGCCCTTGGTCGACGGCCGATACGCGGCGGCGCCCGTCGTGAAGCCCCGGCCGTGCCCGGCCGTGACGGGGCCTATCGCCCCGCGCTTCACAGATAGGGCGAGGCCAGCCAGATGGCGCGGTTACGCAGTTTTTTCAGGAAAGGCCGGGCTTTGAGGGTCGCCGCCGTCTCCTGCCGCCCGTCCGCCACCATGGCGCCGATCCGGGCCTCGATCTCCCCGGCGATGGTGGGGTCGTAGAGTTCGAGATCGAGCTCGAAATTCAGCCGCAGGCTGCGCGGGTCGAGATTGGACGAGCCGACATAGGCCCAGCTGCCATCCACCGCCATCAGCTTGGAATGGTCGAACATGCCGCCCGCCCGCCACACCCGGCAGTCACCCGCCAGCACCTGGTCGAGCTGCGCGGTCATGGCGTAGTCGACCAGCTTGAGGTTGTTGGCGGAGGGAATGACGACATCCACCTCCACTCCGCGGCGCCCGGCGACCGAGAGCGCGCCGATCAGCTGCTGGTCGGGCAGGAAATAGGGCGAGCACAGGCTCACCCGGCTCTGCGCCATTGTGAGCGCGCCCATGATCATGGAATGGGCGCAGGCGAGGTTGCGGTCGGGGCCCGAGGGCACCACCCGCACCGCCACCGGGCCGCGCGGCGTGGAATGGTCGCCCTCCGCCCAGGCCGGTCCCTCGAGATGTTCATCGGTGGTGAAGGCCCAGTCCTGCGCGAACACGGTGAGCAATTGCTCCACCGCCGGTCCCTCGACGCGGAAATGGGTGTCGCGGGCCGGGCTGTCGCCGGCATGGGCGCGGGTGAACTGGGCGCGGATATTCATGCCGCCGGTAAAGGCCAGCGTGCCGTCGACGATCAGCATCTTCCGGTGGCTGCGCAGATTGGCATAGGGCAGGCGCAGGCCAATCAGATTACCCATGAACAGGTCGGTGACGACGCCGCCGGCCTGCAAGAGCCCGACGATGGAGGGGCGCGAATAGCGCGCGCCGATGGCGTCGATCAGCACCCGCACCGCGACGCCGCGCTTATGCGCCGCGACCAGCGCCTCGGCGAACTGAACGCCGACGGGGTCATTGTCGAAAATATAGGAGGAGAGGGCGACATGGCGCTGCGCCCCGGCAATGGCGGCGAGCATGGCGGGATAGGCCTCGTCGCCGCTGTCGAGCATCGCCACCGCATTTCCACTGGTCAGCGGAAAGGCGGAAACCCGGTCGCCGAGCCGCTTCATCGCCGAGAGGCTGGGCGAGAGCGCGATGGCGGCGGGCGGCCGCTCATGCCGGCGGTGGCGGTCCTGGCTGGCGCGCCGGCGCCCGGCCGCGCTCTGGCGGATACGGTTGATGCCGGCGACGAGATAGAGGAAGGCGCCGATCAGCGGTGACAGCAGGATGACGCCGACCCAGCCAATGGCGGCGCGCACGTCGTCCTTGGTCATCGCGGCGTGGATGGCGGCGACAAGGCCCACCGTACCACTCGTGACGAGCACGATGTGCGGCCAGTAGGTCGACCAGAAGCTCTCCATGGCACCCATTGATCGGTTAAGGCAGGGCGTCTCTAGCCCGTTTCCCGCCCAGCGTCATCTGCGGCCAGGGCGGCAGAAGAAAGGCCGCCCCGGCAATGTCCCGGGACGGCCCGTTTGGTGCGGCCGGCTCAGCTCGCCGCCTTGAAGGCCGGCGCCTCGCTTCCCGCCTCGCCCGGCTCCAGCGCGGCGGCGATGGCGTCGTCCACCCGCTCCAGCCAGACGAATTCCAGCCGGTCCCGCGCGTCCTGAGGGATATCCTCATAGTCGCGCCGGTTGCGGGCCGGCAGCATGACGCGCGTCAATCCGGCCCGCGCCGCCGCCACCACCTTCTCCTTGATGCCGCCGACCGGCAGCACCAGCCCGCGCAGGGAGATTTCGCCGGTCATCGCCGTGTCCTTGCGCACCGTGCGGCCGGTGAGCAGCGAGACGAGGGCGGTGAACATGGCCACCCCGGCGCTCGGCCCGTCCTTGGGCGTCGCCCCCGCCGGCACATGCACATGCACGTCGCTGGTGGCGAAGATCCCCGGGTCGATGCCGAGCTCGACGGCCCGGCTCTTGACGAGGCTCCAGGCCGCCTGCGCGCTCTCCTTCATCACCTCGCCGAGCTGGCCGGTGAGGATCAGCCCGCCGCGCCCGGGGATGCGGGTCGCCTCGATGAACAGGATGTCGCCGCCTACCGGCGTCCAGGCGAGGCCGGTGGCCACCCCAGGCACGCTGACGCGCAGCGCCACCTCATCCTCGAAGATCGGCGGCCCCAGCAGCTCGGGCAGCGTCTCGGCGCCGATGCGCACATGGGTAGCGCTGCCCTCGGCGATGTCGACCGCGACATGGCGGACGGCGCGGCCGACCTCGCGCTCCAGATTGCGCACGCCGGCCTCGCGCGTATAGGCGCGGATCAGCGCTTTCAGCGCCTCGTCATCGATCTCCACCTGCTCGGGCGTCACCCCGTTCGCCTCCAGCTGGCGGCGGACCAGATAGCGCCGGGCGATCTGCAGCTTCTCGCTGTCGGTGTAGCCGGTCAGCTGGATGATCTCCATGCGGTCGCGCAGCGGGCCGGGGATGGTGTCGAGCATGTTGGCGGTGGCGATGAACACCACGCGCGACAGGTCGAACGGCACGCCGAGATAATTGTCGCGGAAGGTGCCGTTCTGCTCGGGGTCGAGCACTTCCAGCATCGCCGCCGACGGGTCGCCCTGAATGCCGGAGCCCATCTTGTCGATCTCGTCCAGCATCATCACGCAGTCGCGGGTGCCGACCTTGCGGATGCCCTGGATGATGTTGCCGGGCAGCGCGCCGACATAGGTGCGCCGGTGGCCGCGAATCTCCGCCTCGTCATGCACCCCGCCGAGCGAGACGCGGACGAATTTGCGGCCCATGGCGCGGGCGATGGACTGGCCGAGCGAGGTCTTGCCGACGCCTGGCGGCCCGGCGAAGCACAGGATCGGCGCCTTGCCGTTCGGTGCCAGCTTGCGCACGGCGAGATATTCGACGATGCGGCGCTTGATCTTGTCGAGGCCGAAATGGTCCTCGTCGAGCACGCGCCGGGCCTCGGCGATGTCGATCGGCGCCGCCTCCGGCAGCTTCCACGGCAGGGCGATCAGCCAGTCGAGATAGGTGCGGATCATGCCATATTCGGCGCTGGCATCCTGCATGCGGCGCAGCCGGCCCAGCTCCTTGCGGGCCATCTGCTCCACATCCTCCGGCATGCCGGCCTGCGTGATCGCCGCGTCGAGATCAGCGATTTCCTGGCTGTTGCCGCCATCCTCGCCCAGCTGCTTCTGGATCGCCGCCATCTGCTCGCGCAGCAGCACCTCGCGCTGGCGCTCGTCCAGCGACGCCCTGGTCTGCTTGCCGATTTCCTGCGACAGCCGCAGCACCTCGATGCGGTGGGCGAGCAGGCGCGAGATTTTGGCCATGCGGGCGGCGATGTCGACCGTCTCCAGCAGTTCCTGCTTCTCGTCCGGCGAGATGTCGGCATAGGCGGCGACGAGGTCGGCGAGGCCGGTCGGCGAATTGGCACCGCGCACGGCGGCGACCAGCTCGGCCGGCACCTGCGGCAGCAATTCCATCACCTCGTTCGCCTGGCTCTGCAGGTGAACGAAGCGGGCCTCGATCTCGGAGCTGCGTTCCTCGCTCTCCTCGATCCGCGTCACGCGGGCGGTGAGGAACGGCTTTTCGCGCACGAAGTCTTCGACATGGAAGCGCTGCTCGCCCTGGCAGACCAGGTGATGCGTGCCGTCGGGGGCGGTGACATAGCGCAGGATGTTGGCGATCACGCCCATGCGGTGCAGGTCGGTCGGGCCGGGCTCCTCCACCGCCGGGTCGCGCTGCATGAGAATGCCGACGGGCCGCCCCTCGCGCACCGCCTGCTGGGCGGCGGCGATGGAGGCCGGGCGCGCCACCGCCACCGGCATCACCACGCCGGGGAACAGCACGAGATTGCGCACCGGCAGCAGGATCATCTGGTCGTCGGGCACATTGCCATTGGAGGCGTTGCCATCGGCGCCACTGCCGCTGCCGGCATCGGCCATGCGGAGCGGGGAATATCTGTCGAAATCGGGATGTGTCATCGGTTCAATCCCCCTCAAACCTTGCGCAGCACGATGGCGAGGCAGCCATTGACCACGCGCGGGCGGTTCACCTCGTAGCGGCCGGGCGGCAAAGCGAGCTGGCGCTCGAAGCGGCCCTGCGGCAGCTCCATCCGGTGGATGGTGGCGCGGTGCAGCTCCGGCGGCAGCACCCGCGCGCCGGCGATGGTGAGCACGCCGTTCTGGATCGACACCGTCATGCGGTCGGGGTCGACGCCGGGCAGGGCGGCGAGCACCAGCAATTCGTGGTCGGTCTCCAGCATGTCGACCGGCGGCTCCCAGCACGGGGCACGGTGACGTGCCGGCGCCTCGGGTCGCGCCACCGGCTGGAACATCTGCCGGTGCAGGCGGTCGGCGCGGTTGAGCATCTCGACCGCGTCCGACCACATCCACAGGCGGGGATCAGTCTTGTTCATGGGCTTCTCCTGGCAGGCCCAAATTCCCCTGGGGGGTGGAGGCCCACGCAGGCTCATATAGTGATGCCGATCGGCAACACCAGTGAGCGACCCCGGTGCGGTGCGGCGATCTGGAAAACCGCCCGCGTGACGTCCGGTGGGATTTCCGGCAATCCTGAACCGAGTACCGCCGAAAGCGACGGACGCGGAGATCGCTGGCAATGTCGGAAATACTGCTGATCGTGCTGTGCCTTGCCATCGGCGTGCTGCTGCGGCTGTCCGGCCGGCTGCCGGAGAGCGCCACCAAGGTGCTGGGCGGCTGGGTGATCAATGTCGCGCTGCCGGCGGCGGCGCTGCACAGCGTGCAGGGCGTGACGCTGCGCCCCGACTGGTGGCTGGCGGCGGCGACGCCCTGGCTCGGCGTCCTCGTCTCCATCGCGCTGCTGGTGCCGCTCTGCCGCTGGCTCGGCTGGTCGCGCCAGCGCACCGGCGCCATCCTGCTGGTGGCGGGCTGGGGCAACACGTCTTTTGTCGGCCTGCCGATGATTGCCGCCTTTGCCGGCAGCCAGTGGCTGGGGCTCGGCATCGTCATCGACCTGTTCGGCACCTATCTCGCCGTGTCGACGCTGGGTGTCGCGGTCGCCACAGTGGCGATTTCCGGCCGGCTCGACCTCGCCGCGGTGGCGAAGCGGATCGCCACCTTCCCGCCCTTCTATGCGGTGCTGATCGCCTTCGCGACCAATGATCTGGCGCGACCGGACTGGCTGCAGCAGCTGATCGAGATCCTCGCCAACACGCTCACCCCGATCGCGCTGGCGGCGGTGGGCTTCGCGCTGCGGCTCGACCGGCTGGCGGGTCGCGCCGGGCCGGTGGCGCTGGGCCTGTTCCACCGGCTCATTCTCGCGCCAGCATTGCTCATCCTGTTCTATCTCGCGCTCGGACAGGCCGGCGATCCCGTCGCCAAGGTGGCGATGCTGGAAATGGCGATGCCGCCCATGCTGGGCGCCAGCATCATCGCCATGGAACACGAGCTGGAGCCCGACCTCGTGGCGCTGCTGATCGGGCTTGGCGTGCCGCTCTCGCTGCTCACCGCCTGGGGCTGGTGGTCGATCATCGCGCCGCTGGGGTGAGGCGGGCCGCCGCTCAGCCCTTTGCCTCGGCCCGCGGCGCGCGCAGCGCCCGAAGCGCGTTGAGGATCACCGCCACGTCGATCAGCTCCTGCAGCAGCGCGCCCTCCACCGGCGCCAGCAGGCCGAAGGCGGCGGCGATCATGCCGAGGGTCGAGAGGCCGATGCCGGCGACGACGCTTTGCACGGCGATGGCGCGGGAGCGGCGGGCGATCGCCATCGCGTCGATCAGCCGGTCGAGCTTGTCGACCAGGATGACGATGCTGGCGGCCTCCGATGCGGCGGCCGAGCCGCGTCCGCCCATGGCGACGCCGATATCGGCGGCGGCCAGCGCCGGGGCGTCGTTGACCCCGTCGCCGATCATCATGACAGGGCCGCCGGCGCGCTCGGCGGCCACGGCGGCCGCCTTGTCCTGCGGCGTCATGTTGCTCAGCACGGCGTCGAAGCCGAGGCCGGCGGCGATCGCCTCGGCCCGCCCGGTCTCGTCGCCGGTGGCGAGGATGAGGCGGGCGACGCCCATCTGGCGCAGGGCGCCGAGCACCGTCTGCGCCTCCTCGCGCACCGCGTCGGCAAGCAAGAGCGCGCCGGCCAGAGCGCCATCCACCGCCACGGCGACCACCACCGTGCCCGGCCTTCCGGCCCACGCCGCCCGCCCGGCCACGACCTGCGGGTCCAGGGCGCTCGCGGCCAGCCGGGCCTCGACGAAGCCCCAGCCGCCCACCGCCACCTCATGGCCCTCGACGCGGCCGGTGAGGCCGGCGCCGGGCTCCTCGTTTATATCGGTCGGCGAGGCGAGGGCGAGGCCGCGCGCGCCCGCCGCTTCCACCAGCGCGCTCGCCACCACATGGGCGGAGGCCTGGTCGAGCGAGGCCGCCAGCCGCAGCACCTCGTCCGGCGCAAGCCCACCACCCGCCGTGATGGCGACCAGCCGGGGGCGCCCGCCGGTGAGGGTGCCCGTCTTGTCGATGAGCACGGTGCGCAGATTCGCCAGCCGCTCCAGCGCTCCGCCATCCTTCACCAGCACGCCGCGCCGGGCGCAGCGTGAGATGCCTGAAATGATCGCCACCGGCACGGCGAGGATGAGCGGGCAGGGGGTGGCGATGACCAGAACCGCCAGCAGGCGGACCGGATCGCCGCTGAACGCCCAGGCTGCGCCGGCAATGACCAGCGTCAGCGCGAGAAAGCCCAGCGCGTAGCGATCGGCGAGCCGCACCATCGGCGCCTTCGACTGCTGGGCGGCGGCCACCAGCCGGACAATGCCGGCATAGGTGCTGTCCGCCGCCGCGTGGCTGGCGACCAGATCGAAGGCGTCGCCGGCATTGGTCGCCCCGCTCATCACCTCCTCGCCCTGCGCCCGGCGCACCGGCAGCGCCTCGCCGGTCAGCGCCGACTGGTCGAGCGCGGCAAGGGCGCTGTCGAGCGTGCCATCCACCGGCACCACCTCGCCCCGCCGCACCAGCAGGCGGTCGCCGGGGCGCAGCGCCTCGAGCGGGACGTCCGCCAGCCGGCCGTTATCATAGCGCGCGGCGGTGCGCGGCACCCGGGCCAGCAGCGCGCTCATTTCCCGCGCCGCCCGGCGCTGGGCGAAAGCCTCCAGCGCCTCGCCGCCAGTGAACATCAGCGCCACGATGGCCCCGGCCAGATTCTCGCCGAAGACGAGGGCGGTCGCCATGGCCAGGGCGGCGATGAGATCGAGGCCGAACTCGCCGCGTCGCAGGCTGGAGAGGATGTGGAGGACGAGCAGGCCCAGCACCAGGGCGGTCGCCCCGGCCCAGATGCGCTCGGCGATCAGGCCCCGCCCGGCGGCCCACGCCATCCCGCCGGCCGCCAGCGCCAGCAGCAGAGCGGGCAGCAGCAGGTTCCGCAGTTCCGGCGCGCGCCGTGGCACGGGTTTCGGTTCCGGGTGCGGCGCAAGGTTGGCGACAGCAGGAGGGGTCACGAAGACACCGTCGGTTCGCCAGGCAGGTGACCTGCCGGCATTCCTGTCTTTAGTAATTCCAAACTAGAGTGATTGCCATCGCTCGGACCACTGATTTCAGCCCAGAGGACGGCGTGCGGCGGAGCGAGGTAACCGCCGGTGCACAGGCGGCGCGTTGGTGCCAGAGCCGGGTTGTCGGCACGGCATTAATGAAATATTACCTAAACTTGGCTAGGAACGATTTGGCTTGGGGGCCACCGGCGGACAATGGCTTGGGCGCCGGTGCCGTGTGCAACCGAAGGCTGACGCCGGGCGTGGACGATCTGCGGGTCGTGCGCGAACGTCCGTCATCTGTATAGAGATGCCTATGCGGCTAGTTGGCTCGTTCCTTATCGGCTCGGCGGGATTTGTTGGCGTGGCGGTTGCCGTCGCGTGGATTTCCAACACCGCGATTCCGACCCCCGCCGATGCGGCGCGCGTCGATCCCCCGCCGATGTCGGCACCTCCCGCCCCGGCCGTCGCCAGCGTGGTGGTGGACGAGCCTTCGCCGCCGCCGACCTATTCGGTCATGGACATCCGCAATTTCCAGACGGCCGGCGCCTTTGCGCCGCCGCGCGACTGGCTGTTCAATCCCGACCCGATGGTGGCGCGTCCGGCCGCCGTCGCCGCGGCACCGGACGCGACCGTTCCGCCGATGGAGACGGTGAGCACCGTGCCGCTGCCGATGGCCAACCCGCTCTTTGCCGGGCGCGTGATGCCCGGCGACGAACCGGAGGACGTGCTGACGCTGGCCCCGCGCCCGCCGCGCAAGCCCGATATGGAAGCGCAGATCGCCGCCCTTCCCCCGCCGATGGAGGAGGACGACGCTGCCGAGCCGGAGGCGCCGCCCGCCGCCACCGAGGCGCCGAAGGATGAGCTGCGCTACCCCACGAGCGAAGACAAGTTCGCCATTTACGACATCCGCGCCAAGAAGCTCTATCTGCCCAACGGCAAGAAGCTGGAGGCGCATTCCGGGTATGGCGACAAGTTCGACGATCCCCGCTACGTGCATGTGAAGATGCTCGGCCCCACCCCGCCGAACCGCTACAAGCTGCGCATGCGCGAGGCGAAGTTCCATGGCACCGAGGCCGTGCGGATGACCCCGGTGGGCGATGGCAAGATGTATGGCCGCAACGGGTTCCTGCTCCACCCCTATCTGCTGGGGCCGCGTGGCGATTCCAATGGCTGCATCTCGCTGGCCGATTACGACGCCTTCCTGGTCGCCTTCAAGAAGGGGCATGTCGAGGAAGTCATCGTGGTCGAGGCGATGCCGAAATCGGCCGAGCCGGCCAATCCGCTGCTCTCCTGGCTGACCGGCGGCAAGCGGGACTGACCACGTCTTTCCATTGAGGCGGCGGGCACGCTGCAATCTCGAGCGTGCCCGGCTCAATTGAGCCTGCAAACGTCAAAAGCCCCCAGAGCCGGCGAGGGCCGGTCCTGGGGGCTTTTTGTTGTCGAAACGTCAAGGAAGCGAGACGCGCCCCGGTCCGTACCAGGGCTCGGGGGACAGAGGCGCGCTCGACGGGCCGCCGCTCACCCCTGGACGCGGTAGGCGGCGGCGCGGCGGTGGCCTTCCAGCCCTTCGCTGGCGCTCTGGCGGATGGCCGGCGGGGCGACGGCGGCGACGCCGCGCGCGTCCAGCCACTGATGGGTGCAGATCTTGACGAAGGAGCCGACCCAGAGCCCGCCGGTGTAGCGGCCGGCACCCATGGTCGGGAGCGTGTGGTTGGTGCCGCAGCATTTGTCGGAATAGACGACGCTGGCCAGCGTGCCGATGAACAGCGAGCCGTAATTGCGCAGCTTCGCCGCCATGGCGTGCGGGTCGGCGGTGTGCACCTGCAGGTGCTCGGCGGCGATGTGGTCGGAATAGGCGATCATCGCCTCTTCGCTGTCGCACACGACGATCTCGCCGAAATCCGCCCATGCCTTGCCGGCCACCGGCGCGGTGGAGAGCGTCGCGAGCTGCTTCTCCACTTCCACCAGCGTGGCCTCGGCGAGCGCGCGGCTGGTGGTGATGAGGCCGACCCGGGTGCGGATGTCGTGCTCGGCCTGCGCCAGCAGATCGGTGGCGATCATCTCGGCGTCGCCGGTCTCGTCGGCGACGATGAAGATCTCGCTCGGGCCGGCGAGCTGGTCGATGCCGACGGGGCCGAACACCTGCCGCTTGGCCTCGTTCACATAGGCATTGCCGGGGCCGACCACCTTGTCGACGGCCGGAATGGTTTCGGTGCCGAACGCCATCGCCGCGATGGCCTGCGCCCCGCCGACGCGAAAGATGCGGTCGGCGCCGGAGAGGTGGCAGCCGGCGATCATGGCGGGGTGGGCGGTCGGCGGCAGGCAGGCGATCACCTCGTCGCAGCCCGCCACCTTGGCCGGCACGATGGTCATGATCGGTGCGGACAGCAGCGGGTAGCGCCCGCCCGGCACATAGGCGCCGACGCGCTGGATCGGGATCACCCGATGGCCGAGATGCAGGCCGGGCAGCGCCTCGATGTCCAGCGGCAGGATGGTGGCGAGCTGGGCCTGGGCGAAGGCCCGCACCCGCTCGATGGCGAATTCGGTGTCGGCGCGGGTCTGCGGGTCGAGAGCGGCCAGCGCGCTTGCGCGCTCCTCGGCCGTCACCTCGATCGAGGCGACATCGCTCTTGTCGAACAGCTTGGAATAATGCCGCACCGCCGCGTCGCCGCGGGCGCGCACGGCGTCCAGCACCTCCTTGACGGTCGCCGCGATCTGGCTGGTGTCGCTGCCATCGTCCGGGCGCGGCGACTTGAGGGGGTGGATCTGGTCGGCAAGGGCGGGGCTGAGCGCGGGCATGGCGGTTTCCTGTGAGGATCGGCCGATGGTGAGGCCGCCCGGCCATGCCGGCAATTGGCGGCGGTATGGCTGTCTATTATATTCTCCAGCCTGCCTGGAAATCGCGCGACGCAGATGAGGCCCCCATGCCGCATATCGGACCCGGAATTCGCGAACTGCGCCGCCGTCGCAATCTCGGCATCCGCCGGCTGGCGCTGCGCTCGGGCGTCTCGCATTCCTCGATCTCGCTGATCGAGCGCGATCGCATCAGCCCGTCCATCGACACGCTCGCCGCCATATTGGAGGCGTTGGGAACGACGCTGGTCGGCTTTTTCTCCGAGCTTCAGCAGATGTCGTCCTACTCCCCCTTCTATGAAGCCTCGGAACTGCCGGAAGTGGGCAGTGGCGAGGCGATTTCATACCGGGTGATCGGCATCAACCACCCCAACCGGCAGATTCTTGTCCTGCACGAAACCTATGCCGTCGGCGCCGATACCGGGGAGGCCTTCTCGCACACGGCGCAGGAGGCCGGCATGGTGATCCGCGGCGCGGTGGAGGTGACGGTGGAGAACAACTCCAAGATCCTGCATGCTGGCGACGCGTATTATTTCGACAGCAAGCTGCCGCACCGCTTCCGCAATGTGGCGGAGGAGCCGAGCGAGATTGTCAGCGCCATCAACCCGCCCACCTATTAGGCGCCCCGACGCTCGAAAACCGGGCAGAATCGGTTAGTATATTCACCATGCCCCCCGGCCGGGTCCCCGCCGTTCTGTCGCCCATGCCGGGGGCGTGCTTTGCTGCGGGGACAAGCGACAACAGGGGGAAATTCCATGAAGGCGACATCGACTCTTCTGCGGATCGGCGGCGCAGGCCTCGCCCTTGGCCTGATGGTGGCCGGCGGCACGGCCTCGGCCCGCGACCTCACCGTCGTGTCCTGGGGCGGTAACTACCAGGACGCCCAGAAGAAAATCTATTTCGAGCCCTTCTCCAAGGCGATCGGCAAGCCGGTGCTGGACGAGAGCTGGGATGGCGGCATCGGCGTCATCGCCGCCAAGGTGAAGGCCGGCGTGCCGAACTGGGACGTGGTGCAGGTGGAGACCGAGGAACTGGAACTCGGCTGCGCCGACGGTTTCTATGAGAAGATCGACTGGGCCAAGCTCGGCGGCAAGGACAAGTTCCTCCCCGCGGCGGTCAGCGATTGCGGCGTCGGCGCCATCGTCTGGTCGACCATGCTGAGCTACGACGCCGACCGGCTCAAGACGGCGCCGACCTCCTGGGCGGATTTCTGGGACACCACCAAGTTCCCCGGCAAGCGCGGCTTCCGTCGCGGCCCGAAATACTCGCTCGAATTCGCCCTGATGGCCGACGGCGTGAAGCCGGAGGAAGTCTACAAGGTGCTCGGCACGCCGGAAGGCGTCGACCGCGCGTTCAAGAAGCTGGACGAGCTCAAGCCGAACATCGTCTGGTGGGAAGCCGGCGCGCAGCCGCTCTCGCTGCTGGCCTCGGGCGAAGTGGTGATGTCGACCGCCTATAATGGCCGCCTCGCCGGCATCAACAAGACCGAAGGCAAGAACTTCCAGGGCGTTTGGCCGGGCAGCATCTACGCCATCGACAGCTGGGTGATCCTCAAGGACAGCCCGAACGCCAAGGAAGCGATGGACTTCATCGCCTTCGCCAGCGCGCCGGCCAACCAGTCGAAGCTGCCGGACTACATCGCCTACGGCCTGCCCAACAAGGAAGCCGCCGCGATGGTGCCCGCCGCCCTGCAGAAGGACCTGCCGACCACCCAGGCCAACCTCACCGGCGCCATCGCGCTGGACGGCGCGTTCTGGGTCGACAATGTCGAGGAACTGACCAAGCGCTTCAACGCCTGGCTGGCGAAGTAAGGCGCGCCAGGCGGGCCGTGCCGCGTGCCGGCCCGCCGACGATGCCACATTTCCGGGCCGCGCCTTTCGAGGGCGCGGCCCGGCCTCCAATCCGCCCCTGATGCGGGCGAAGGCGGGACCGGCGCCCGCAACTGCCGAAAGGCGGGGACGGGAGCGGCCTGCGCTTGGTGCGGGCTGCCTGCCCGGGTAACGTCAGGGCCAAGCCCATCACTCGGAGATTGCGGTTGGCGCCCTTCATCCATTTCGATCAGGTCACGAAGTCTTTTGGCCCGCTGCGGGTGGTCGACAAGCTCGATCTCCAGGTCGCCAAGGGCGAGTTCGTCAGCCTGCTCGGTCCGTCCGGCTCGGGCAAGACCACCATCCTGATGATGCTGGCGGGTTTCGAGCACCCCTCGCACGGGGCGATCTGGCTCGACGGCACCCGGATCGAGAACCTGCCCTCGCACAAGCGCAATATGGGCGTGGTGTTCCAGAACTACGCGCTGTTTCCCCACATGACCGTGGCCGAGAACGTCGCCTTCCCGCTCGTCATGCGCGGCGTGGGGAAGGGCGAAGCCGGCGAGCGCGTGGCGCGGGCGCTGGACATGGTGCGCCTTGCCCATCTGAAGGACCGCCGCCCGGCTCAGCTCTCCGGCGGCCAGCAGCAGCGCGTCGCGCTGACCCGCGCACTGGTGTTCGAGCCCACCGTGGTGCTGATGGACGAGCCGCTCGGCGCGCTCGACAAGCAATTGCGCGAGCACATGCAGCTCGAACTGCGCGACCTGCACCGCAAGCTCGGCCTGACGGTGATCTTCGTCACCCACGACCAGTCCGAAGCGCTGACCATGTCGGACCGCATCGCCGTGTTCAATCGCGGACGCATCGAGCAGCTCGACACGCCGGAGGGCATCTATGACCGCCCGCGCACCCGCTTCGTCGCCGAATTCATCGGCGAGACCAACCTGTTCGAGGGGGTGGTGAAGCAGGTGGAAGACGGCATCGCCGAGGTCGCTCTCACCAGCGGCGTGGTCGTGCGCGCCACGTTGCTCGGCCCGGTGGAGGTCGGCGCGCCGATCCTCGCCTCGGTGCGGCCCGAGCGGCTGCACCTGCGGGACGAGGCCGGCGCGGGCAATGTCATCCCCGTCACCGTCACCGACAATGTCTATCAGGGCGACCATCTGCGCACCCATCTGGCGGGGCCGGGGCTGGATCTCGTCGCCAAGGTGCAGCGGCGCGTGCCGGTGGGGCCGGTCGGCAGCACCGCCTTCGCCTGCTTCGAACCGTCTGAATGCACGTTGATCGCGCCTGATAACGCGCGGGGAAGCGCTTCATGAGCGGGTCCCCGGCACGCGCCCGCGTCTCGGCGCTTCTCCTGGTGGCGCCGCTGTTCCTGTTTCTGGCGGCGTTCTTCGTCTGGCCGCTCGTCATGATGATCACCGTCTCCGTCACCGACGGCACGGTGCGGCAGGTGATGCCGGAAACCGCGAGCGCGATCCGTGCCTGGGACGGCTCCGGCCTGCCGCCGCAAGAGGTGCAGGATGCGCTCATTGCCGATCTGCGCGCGCCGAGCGAGCAGATGGCGTTCGGCGATGCCGTGCGCCGGCTCAACAGCGAGGTGTCGGGCTTCCGTACCCTGCTCGGTCGCACCGCCAGCGCGGTGCGCGACGCGCCGCCCGGCCAGCCCGTCGACCTCGCGGCGATCGACCCGCGCTGGGGCGAGGGACGCTACTGGCAGGCGCTGCAACGGGCCATGCCGAACTATACCGACCGCAACCTGCTCGCCGCCATTGATCTCAAGCGCGACACCGAGGGCAGCATCGCCGCCGACGTCTCGGCCAACCGCGTCATCATGGTGCGGACCTTCACCATTGCCGCGGTGGTGACGCTGCTGTGCGCCCTCATCGGCCTGCCCTATGCGATGATCGCCGCCGCCAGCACGGGCTGGGTGCGCAATGGGATGCTGCTCGCCGTGCTGCTGCCGCTCTGGACCTCGCTGCTGGTGCGCACCGCCTCCTGGGTGATCCTGCTGCAGAATGAGGGGCTGATAAACAAGGCGCTCCTCGCCATCGGCATCGTCGACCAGCCGCTGCAGCTGATCTTCAACCGCACCGGCGTCATCATCGCCATGACCCATGTGCTGCTGCCCTTCATGGTGCTGCCGATCTATTCCGTGCTGCTCGGCATTCCCCGCAACCTGATGCCGGCGGCTTCCTCGCTCGGGGCGAGCCGGCTGCGGGCCTTCTGGCATGTGCTGCTGCCGATGGCGCTGCCCGGCGTTGCCTCCGGCTCGCTGCTCGTGTTCATGGTGGCGCTGGGCTATTACATTACCCCGGCACTGGTCGGCGGGGCGGAGGACCAGATGATCTCTTCCGTCATCGCCTTCTTCGCCACCGGCACGGCGAACTGGGGCATGGCCGGCGCGCTCGGGCTGATCCTGCTGGTCGCGACGACGGCGCTCTATCTCGTCTATGGCCGCCTGTCGCGTTCGCCCAACATGGTGGGGGCCTGAGATGGCAGCGCATTCCCCCGCCTTCCGCACCGGCCAGATCGTCTTCGGCGCCGCCGTTGTGTTCTTTCTGGTGGCGCCTGTTATCGCCATCCTGCCGCTGGCGTTCAATTCCAGCGTGTTCCTGAACTACCCGATCGAGAGCTTCTCCTCGCGCTGGTTCGTCGAATTGCAGACCAGCGAGACCTGGCGGCGGTCCATTATCAACAGCCTGATCATCGGCTGCGGCGCCACCGTGCTGTCCACCGTCATCGGCACGCTGGCCGCACTCGGCCTGCGCAATGCCCGCCTGCCTTTCGCCAGCCTGCTGCGGGTGATGTTCCTGCTGCCCATGGTGGTGCCGGCGGTGGTGCTTGGCGTCGGCATGCAAATTCTCTACACGCGGCTCGGGCTTGCCAGCACCTATCTCGGCGTCATCGTCGCCCATTCGGTGCTGTGCGTGCCCTTCGTCATTGTCAGCGTCTCGGCCTCGCTCGGCGGCATTGACGGCTCGATCGAGCGGGCGGCGAGCAGCCTGGGCGCCAATCCGGCCACGGTGTTCCGGCGCATCACCCTGCCACTCGCCCTGCCGGGGGTGATCTCGGGCGCGGTGTTCGCCTTCGCCACCTCACTGGACGAGGTGGTGATCACCCTGTTCGTCGCCGGCCCGAACCAGCGCACGCTGGCCCGGCAGATGTTCTCGAGCATTCGAGAGAATGTGAGCCCGACCGTGGCGGCGGCGGCCTTCCTGCTCATCATCGGCACGCTGTGCCTCGCCGGCCTCGCCGGGCTGCTGCGCTGGCGCCAGAGCCGGCTGGCCAAGGCGACAGCGTCAGAGGCGGCATAAGCTACCGGCGGCCAGCGCCGCACCTGCCCGCCTTATCGCGCTTTCTGTTTCGCTTCTTTTCGTTTTGGCCTGACGCGCTTTCAAGTTCTTGCGAAGGGGCGCGGAAAGGCGAAAGATAACGATGGCTGTTCCAATCGGGTAGCCCGAAGCCGCGCCAACGGCCGGGGTCGCCATGCGTCCGAAAGGACCGGGACCGCCAATCAGAACCGGGCAGCAAGCCCGACGTCTCAGGGAAGAAACGGAGCTACCATGTCGATGATGATGCGCGGATTGCGCGGGGTGGCGATTGCCGCCACGGTCGCGATCGCTTCACTGACCACCGCCTTTGCCGCCGACTACCCCGCCCCCAAGCAGGGCGTCTGGATCGCCAAGGATTTCAAGTTCCACACCGGCGAGGTCCTGCCCGAGCTGAAGCTCGGCTACACCACGGTCGGCGCGCCCACCGGCGAGCCGGTGCTCATCCTGCACGGAACCACAGGCTCGGCCGCCTCGATGCTGAACCCCGCCTTTGCCGGTGAGCTGTTCGGCCCCGGCCAGCCGCTGGATGCCACCCGCTACTACGTCATCCTCACCGATTCCATCGGTGCCGGAACCTCCGCCAAGCCCTCCGATGGCCTGCGCGCCAAATTCCCGCGCTACAATTACGACGACATGGTACGCGCGCAGTACGCGCTCGTGACCGAGGGGCTCGGCGTCAAGCACCTCAGGATGATCATCGGCTATTCCATGGGCGGCATGCACGCCTGGCTGTGGAGTTCGAAATACCCCGACATGATGGATATCGTCGTGCCTATGGCCTCGCAGCCGACAGAAATGGCCAGCCGCAACTGGATGATGCGCCGGATGATAATCGACGCGGTGCGCAACGATCCGGACTGGAAGGGCGGCGACTATACCGAGCAGCCGAAAGCCGTGCAGGTGGCCAACGTGTATTTCGGCATCGCCACCAATGGCGGCAACATCGCCCTGCAGAACATGGCGCCGACCCGCGAGAAGGCGGATGCGCTGCTGGACAGCCGCCTGAAGGCGCCGCTCACCGTGGACGCCAACGATTTCATGTACCAGTGGGACGCCTCGCGCGACTACAACGCCGCACCCGGCCTCGACGCGATCACCGCCACCCTGCTCGCCATCAACTCCGCTGATGACGAGCGCAACCCGCCGGAGACTGGGGTCATGGATCGCGAAATCAAGCGGGTGAAGAACGGCCGGGTGCTGCTTATTCCCGCCAGCGCCGAAACACGCGGCCACGCGACGCTCGGCATGGCCAAGTTCTACGCCAAGGACATCGGCGAACTCCTCGCCACGGCGCCGCGCGCCGCCAAAAACCAGTGACGCGCGGCCGGGCCCCGAGGCAAAAGCCCGGGGCCCGGTGCGGCCTGCGTGCCGGGTAATCCCCTCTCGAGGCTGACCTTTGCCACGGCCCCGCGCCACCGCCGCCGCCGTGCCCGGCGGTCGCCGACGATGCCCGCGCGAGCTACGGCTTCTCCCGCGCTTCCGCTTCCCGTCTCTCCGCCTCCCGCGCGGCTCTTGCCTCGGCCACGCCGGGCAAATGCAGTGTATCGGGCAGGAATTCCGGCCCGCGCCGGGCGAGAAATTCGGTCAGCGCCGCCGCCGGGGGCGTGAGGCGCTTGGCCGAGCGCTTCACCACGAACCATTGCCGCACCTCCGGCAGCCCTTCGACGTCGAGCACGGCAAGGCGCCCATCCGCCACCTCCGCCGCAATGGTGTGGGCGGAGATGAAGGCAAGGCCCAGCCCCGCCATGACAGCCTGCTTGATGGTCTCGTTGGAATCGATCTCCATGCCGATGCGCGGCTCGATGCCGGATTGCTGGAAGAACCGCTCCATCAGCCCGCGCGTGCCCGAGCCCGGCTCGCGCGACATGAAGGTGGAACTGGCCAGCACCGTTGGAAGAATGCGCCGGCCGAGCAGGGGATGATCGGCCGGGGCGATCAGAACATGCGGATGGTCGCCGATCAGCGTCTTGTCGACCTCGATGTCGAGCGGCGGCCGGCCCATGACGGCGACATCGATGGCGTCCGAGCGCAGGCCGGCGATGATTGCCTCGCGATTGCCGACCGAGATCACCACGTCGATGCCGGGATGGGCGCGGGTGAAGGCGCCGAGCGCTGCCGGCACGAAATACTTCGCCGTCGATACCAGCCCCACCGAGACCCGACCCGAGCGCAGCCCCTTCATCGAATCGAGCGCCGCGCCGCAATCGGCCAATGCGTGCTCGATGCGGGCGGTGGCGGCGAGGATCTCGCGGCCGGCGGCGCTGGGCTGGAAGCGGTCTCCGGCGCGGTCGAGCAGCGGCAGGCCGAGATGCTGTTCGAGCAATTGCACCTGCATCGTCACCGCCGGCGGGGTGACGTTCAGCTTCTTGGCGGCGCCGGTGACGCTGCCGGTCTCGACGATGGCGGCGACGGCCCGCAGCTGCTTGAGCGTGGCATTACGCATGGAACATTACATTTCAGCTAAATTGAAGCGGTAGGTTAGATTATTCGAATTTCCTTACGCCGGCAATTCAGGCAGTCTGCGATCAACAAAAGGCGTCCGCCGCTTCGGGTCCCCGCTCGAAGGCACACGGAAACGACACGCCAAAGGGCTCAAGCCCACAAGAACATAACTGGGGAACGCCATGACACGCCCGACATTGCAGGACCACCTTGAGGGGTGGTCACAGGCCGACGCCCTGCGTCGCGACGTCGCCGACGCCGTGCTCGCTCTGGCCGGCGCCGGCCTGAAGATCGCCGAGCTCCTTGCCGCCGGCCCGCTGGCCGGCCCGCTCGCCACCGTGCGCGGCTTCCACGCCGATGGCGACAGCCAGAAGGAACTCGACCTGATCGCCGACGATCTGGTCCGCGACGCGCTGGCGGGCGCGCCGGTCGCCCTCTTCGGCTCCGAGGAAGCCGATGAGGCGGTGCTGCTGGACGCCGCCGGCACGCTGGCGGTGGCGGTCGATCCGCTTGATGGCTCGTCCAATATCGACAGCAACGCCACGGTCGGCACGATCTTCTCGATCCTGCCCTATGTCGGCGCCGATTCGCTGCTGCAGCCGGGACGGGCGCAGCTCGCCGCCGGCTTCCTGCTCTACGGCCCGCAGACGGCGCTGGTGCTGACGGTGGGCATCGGCACGCAGATTTTCATTCTCGACCGTGCCAGCGGCGCCTTCCTGCTCGCCGAGGAGCGGGCGCTGGTGCTGCCGGAAACGGCCGAATACGCGATCAACGCTTCCAATCTGCGCCATTGGGACGTGGCGATCCGCTGCTATGTCGAGGATTGCCTGGCCGGGGCCGACGGGCCGAGGGGCAAGGATTTCAACACCCGCTGGGTCGCGTCCATGGTGGCGGATGTGTTCCGCATCCTGGTGCGCGGCGGGGTCTATCTCTATCCCGGCGACGCCCGCCGCGGCTACGGCCAGGGCCGCCTGCGGCTGGTCTACGAGGCCAACCCCGTCGCCTTCCTGATGGAACAGGCGCAGGGCGGCGCCACCGACGGACGCCTGCCGATCCTCGATCTGGTGCCGTTGAGCCTGCACCAGCGCGTGCCGCTGGTGTTCGGCTCGCGCGCCGAGGTCGAACGCATTGCCCGTTACCACTGCGACGCCGCCGCCATGCCGGAGCGCTCGCCCCTGTTCGGCCGCCGCGGCCTGCTGCGCGCCTGAGGGAAGAGGACCCATGTCGATCCATCATCCCATCATCTCCGTCACCGGCTCGTCCGGCGCCGGCACCACCTCGGTGCGGCGCATCTTCGAGCAGATCTTCCGCCGCGAGGACGTCGCTGCCGCCTATATCGAGGGCGACGCCTATCACCGCTATGACCGCGCCGAGATGAAGCGCGTCATGGCCGAGGAGGCCTCGCGGGGCAACCACCACTACAGCCATTTCGGGCCGGATTCGAACCTGTTCGAGGAGTTGGAGGAGACCTTCCGCTCCTATTCCCACACCGGCACCGGCAAGTACCGCCACTATGTCCATGACGAGAAGGAAGCGGCCGAATATGGCGGCCCGCCCGGCACCTTCACGCCGTGGGAGCCGATCCCGACCCCGACCGACCTGCTGTTCTACGAGGGGCTGCACGGGGCGGTGGCGAGCGGCAATATCGACGTCGCCCGCTATGCCGACCTCAAGATCGGCGTGGTGCCGGTCATCAATCTCGAATGGATCCAGAAGATCCACCGCGACCGTTCCCATCGCGGCTATTCCACCGAGGCGGTGACCGACACCATCCTGCGCCGCATGCCGGACTACGTGAACTACATCTGCCCGCAGTTCACCCACACCGACATCAACTTCCAGCGCGTGCCGACGGTGGACACCTCGAACCCGTTCATCGCCCGGTGGATCCCGACGGCGGACGAATCCATCGTCGTCATCCGCTTCAAGAGCCCGCGCGGCATCGATTTCCCCTACCTGCTCTCGATGATCGAGGGCTCCTGGATGAGCCGCGCCAATTCCATCGTGATCCCCGGCGGCAAGCTCGACATCGCGATGCAGCTCATCCTGACGCCGATGATCCTCAACCTCGTCGAGAAGAAGCGGCGCGCCGCGTGAAACGGGAGGACAGCATGTTGACCAGCCACTCTGCGGCGCTGCGCCCCCACCGGGACCCTGCCGACATCCCTCATGACGACATGGCGAACGCCCTGCGGGCGCTGGCGATGGACGCGGTGGAACAGGCCAAGTCCGGCCATCCCGGCATGCCGATGGGCATGGCCGATGTCGCCACCGCCCTGTTCTCGCGCTTCATGAAGATCGACCCGCGCCGCCCCGACTGGCCGGACCGCGACCGCTTCATTCTCTCCGCCGGCCACGGCTCGATGCTGCTCTATGCCATCAACCATCTGCTCGGCTATGCCGACATGGGCACCGACCAGCTCAGGAACTTCCGCCAGCTCGGCGCCATCACCGCTGGCCATCCCGAGCACGGCCACACGCTCGGCGTGGAAACCACCACCGGCCCGCTGGGGCAGGGGTTGACCACGGCGGTCGGCATGGCGCTGGCCGAGCGGATGCTGAACGCCCGCTTCGGCGACGAGCTGGTCGACCACCACACCTATGTCATCGCCGGCGATGGCTGCCTGATGGAGGGCATCAGCCACGAGGCGATCGATCTCGCCGGGCACCTGAAGCTCGCCAAGCTGATCGTGCTGTGGGACGACAACGGCATCTCGATCGACGGCAAGACCTCGCTCTCCACCTCCACCGACCAGCTTGCCCGCTTCGCCGCCTCGGGCTGGAAGGTGATGCGGGTCGACGGCCACGCCCATCACGCGCTGATCGACGCGCTCAGTGAGGCGCGCAGCAGCGACAAGCCGGTGCTGATCGCCTGCCGCACCACCATCGGCTACGGCGCCCCGACCAAGGCGGGCACGGAAGCCGTGCACGGCGCTCCGCTCGGCGCCGCCGAGATCGAAGGCACGCGTGCGGCGCTCGGCTGGAACCATCCGCCCTTCGAGGTGCCGGACAGCGTGCGGGCCGCCTGGGCTGATATCGCCGAGGCCGGCGCCAAGGCCCGCGACGCCTGGGAGAAGCGGCTTTCCGCCTCCGGCCGCCGCGCCGATTTCGAGGCGGCGATGGAGGGCGACCTCCCGGCCGACTTCGACGAGAAGCTCACCGCCTACAAGCGCGAGCTGTCGCAGACCGCGCCGAAGGTGGCGACCCGCAAGGCCTCGGAAATGGCGCTCGGTGTCATCAACCGGGCGACCGATCTGACGGTGGGCGGCTCGGCCGACCTCACCCATTCCAACCTCACCCTCACCAAGGGCATGGAGTCGGTCACGCCTGGCAATTATGCCGGCCGCTACATCCATTACGGCATCCGCGAGCACGCCATGGCCGCGGTCATGAACGGCCTCGCGCTGCATCGCGGCTCGATCCCCTATGGCGGCACCTTCATGGTGTTCTCCGACTATGCCCGAGGCGCCATGCGGCTCTCGGCGCTGATGGGCCAGCGCGTGGTCTATGTGCTGACGCACGATTCCATCGGCCTCGGCGAGGACGGGCCGACGCACCAGCCGGTCGAGCACCTCGCCATGCTGCGGGCGACGCCGAACCTCTATGTGTTCCGCCCGGCCGACGCGGTGGAGACGCTGGAAGCCTGGCAGCTCGCTTTGCATGCGGAGGGCACGCCCTCGGTGCTGGCGCTGTCGCGGCAGAACCTGCCGACCTTCCGCACCGAGCACAGCGAGGAGAACCTCACCGGCTACGGCGCCTATGTCGCCCGCAAGCCCAAGCGCCGGCGCGACGTGACGCTGCTCGCCACCGGCTCGGAAGTTGAGATCGCCTTCAAGGGGGCGGATTTGCTGGCCGAGCGCGGTGTCGACGCCGCCGTCGTCTCCATGCCGTGCTGGGAGCTTTTCGAGCGCCAGAGCCATGAGTACCGCCGCGCCGTGCTGGGCACCGCCCCGCGCGTCGCCGTCGAGGCCGCCGCCCGGCTTGGCTGGGACCGCTGGATCGGCGAGCGCGGACGCTTTGTCGGCATGGAGGGCTTCGGCGCCTCCGGCCCGGCGGGCGAGCTCTATCGCCACTTCAACATCACCCCGGAGGCAGTGGTCGACGCGACCTGCGACCTCCTGACCTGCGCCTGAGCCAGAGGAAGAGCCAATGGCCCGCATCACCCTTCGACAGCTTCTCGACCACGCCGCCGAGCACAATTACGGCGTGCCGGCCTTCAACATCAACAATATGGAGCAGGGCATCGCGATCATGGAGGCGGCGCAGGCCGTCGACGCCCCGGTCATCATGCAGGCCAGCCGCGGCGCCCGCTCCTATGCCGGCGACATCATGCTCTCGCGCATGATCGACGCGCTGACCGAGATGTACCCGGCGATCCCGATCTGCATGCATCAGGATCACGGCAATAACGAAGCGACCTGCCTCTCGGCCATCCAGCACGGCTTCACCTCCGTCATGATGGATGGCTCGCTGAGGGAGGATGCCAAGACCCCGGCGGATTACGACTACAACGTCGCCATCACCCGCCGCGTGGTCGATGCCGCCCACTGGGTCGGCGCTTCGGTGGAAGGCGAGCTGGGCGTGCTCGGCTCGCTGGAGAGCGGGGCCGGCGAGCAGGAGGATGGCCATGGCGCGGAAGGGCAGCTCAGCCACGACCAGCTGCTGACCGACCCCGACCAGGCGGTGGACTTCGTCGCCCGTACCAAGGTCGACGCGCTCGCCATCGCCATGGGCACCTCGCACGGCGCCTACAAGTTCTCGCGCCAGCCGGATGGCGACATCCTCGCCATGAACATCATCGAGGAGATCCACCGCCGGCTGCCCAACGTGCATCTGGTGATGCACGGCTCGTCCTCGGTGCCGCAGGCGCTGCAGGATCTGTTCAATGCTTCGGGCGGGCAGATGCCGCAGACCTGGGGCGTGCCGGTGGAGGAGATCGTGCGCGGCATCCGGCACGGGGTGCGCAAGGTCAATATCGACACCGATTGCCGCCTCGCCATGACCGCGCAGTTCCGCAAGGTGGCGGAAGGCAACCGGGCCGAATTCGACCCGCGCAAATTCCTGAAACCCGCCATGGACGCGATGCGCGACCTCTGCCGCGAGCGCTTCGAACAGTTCGGCACGGCCGGCCACGCCGCGCAGATCAAGGTCCTGCCGCTGGCCGCGATGGCCAAGCGCTACGCCTCCGGCAGCCTCGATCCGGTGATCGGCGGCGCCCGGGCGGCGGCGGAGTAATCGCCTCCCCGCCATGGGGAGGCATCCAACGAGATTTTCAGGCGCGCGCTGCAGGCGCGGCGCCGATCGGAACGCACAGGGAGAAGATCGATGAACGCGATCGACAAGACCAAGCCCACCGAGGAGAAGCGCAGCCGCTACAGCGCCGGCGTGATGGAATACCGCAAGATGGGCTATTGGCAGCCCGACTACGAGCCCAAGGACACGGACGTGATTGCCGTGTTCCGCATCACCCCGCAGGACGGTGTCGACGAGATCGAGGCCTCGGCGGCGGTGGCCGGCGAAAGCTCGACCGCCACCTGGACCGTGGTGTGGACCGACCGCCTGACCGCCTGCGACAAGTACCGCGCCAAGTGCTACCGGGTCGACCCGGTGCCGAACGGGCCGGGCTCGTGGTTCGCCTATATCGCCTATGATCTCGACCTGTTCGAGAACGGCTCGATCGCCAACCTCTCGGCCTCGATCATCGGCAATGTGTTCGGCTTCAAGCCGCTCAAGGCGCTGCGCCTCGAGGACATGCGCCTGCCGGTCGCCTACATCAAGACCTTCGACGGCCCGGCCACCGGCATCGTGGTGGAGCGCGAGCGGCTCGACAAGTTCGGCCGCCCGCTGCTCGGCGCGACGGTGAAGCCCAAGCTCGGCCTGTCCGGCCGCAACTACGGCCGCGTGGTCTATGAGGCGCTGAAGGGCGGGCTCGACTTCACCAAGGACGACGAGAACATCAATTCGCAGCAGTTCATGCACTGGCGCGACCGCTTCCTCTACTGCATGGAGGCGGTGAACAAGGCGCAGGCGGCTTCCGGCGAGATCAAGGGCACCTACCTCAACGTCACCGCCGGCACGATGGAGGAGATGTACGAGCGCGCCGAATTCGCCAAGAGCCTCGGCTCCTCGATCATCATGATCGACCTCATCATCGGCTACACCGCGATCCAGTCGATGGCCAAGTGGTGCCGCCGCAACGACATGATCCTGCATCTGCACCGCGCCGGCCACTCGACCTATACGCGGCAGAAGAACCATGGCGTGTCGTTCCGCGTCATCACCAAGTGGATGCGCCTGGCCGGTGTCGACCACATCCATGCCGGCACCGTGGTCGGCAAGCTGGAGGGCGACCCCCACACCACCAAGGGCTATTACGACCTCTGCCGCGAGGATTTCGTGCCGCAGAACCTCGCGCATGGCATCTTCTTCGACCAGCCTTGGGCCTCGACCCGCAAGCTGATGCCGGTCGCCTCGGGCGGTATCCATGCCGGCCAGATGCACCAGCTGATCGACCTGCTCGGCGAGGACGTGGTGCTGCAGTTCGGCGGCGGCACCATCGGCCACCCCATGGGCATCCAGGCCGGCGCGACCGCCAACCGCGTGGCGCTGGAGGCGATGATCCTCGCCCGCAACGAGGGCCGCGACCTGCTCGGCGAGGGGCCGGAAATCCTGAAGGAGGCCGCCCGCCACTGCATGCCGCTGAAGCAGGCGCTGGAGACGTGGAAGGACGTGACCTTCAACTACACCTCCACCGACACGCCCGACTTCGTGCCGCAGGCCACCGCGGCGGAGTGACGAGGCCGTGTCCCGGACGCCTGAAGCGTGAGCGCAAGGCGATCCGGGACCCCGCGCAAGAACCTGCCGAAGGCACCACCGCTTCCGGCTGAAAGCCTTTGACGCTTCGCGAATTTTCTCCTGGGCCCCGGATCGGCACGGCGCTACGCGCCGCTTGTCCGGGGCACGCAAACGAGGACACCACCATGCGCCTGACCCAGGGAGCCTTCTCCTTCCTGCCGGACCTGACGGACGAGCAGATCGCCAAGCAGGTCCAGTACTGCATCGACAAGGGCTGGGCGGTGAACATCGAGTTCACCGACGACCCGCACCCGCGCAACACCTATTGGGAGCTGTGGGGCCATCCGATGTTCGACGTGCCGGACGCCGCCGGCGTGATGTTCGAGCTGAACGAGTGCCGCAAGGCCTATAAGGGCCGGCACTACATCCGCGTCAGCGCCTTCGACGCCACCCATACCTGGGAATCGCTGCGCCTCTCCTTCCTCACCGACCGTCCCGCTGACGAGCCCGGCTTCGTGCTGGAACGTCAGGAGATTGACGGCCGCTCGATCCGCTACACGACGCGCGCCTATGCGGCCAACCGCCCCGAGGGCGCGCGTTACTGATCCGTCGGTCTCCCACTACTCCCCCGACGGAGAACCGCGGTCGTCCGGTTTCCTCCCCGGCCGCGAGGGACCGATGTCGGAATGCCGCGCCCGGCATCGGTCCCCTTTTTCTTTCTCTGCCTCAGGCCGTCATCCCGGCCGGAGCGACGCGCAGAGCCGGGGTCGCGATCAAGCGTCCTGCCGCGCTTCCTGCGCCCGATCCCGGAGAGCGGCTGCGCCGCTGCCGGGATGACGAAAACTCCAATGGAGGCCCCCCATGGACGCTGCGATCGACGACCCCGTTCTCGCCACCGAGGCCACGCCGACGGTGCCCCATTCCATCGACCTCCGCGCCGAGTTTGCCGCCAGCGGGCTGGCCGAGGTGTTCGACCAGCTCGACCGCGAGCTGGTGGGGCTGGTGCCGGTGAAGCGCCGCCTGCGCGAGATCGGCGCGCTGCTGCTGGTCGACACCGCCCGCCGGCGCTTCGGCCTGGAGGCGACCAGCCCGACCCTGCATATGAGCTTCACCGGCAATCCCGGCACCGGCAAGACCACGGTCGCGCTGCGGATGGCGGAGATTCTGAAGAAGCTCGGCTATGTCCGCAAGGGTCACCTCGTCACCGTGACGCGCGACGATCTGGTGGGCCAGTATATCGGCCACACCGCGCCGAAGACGAAGGAAATCCTCAAAAAGGCGATGGGCGGCGTGCTGTTCATCGACGAGGCCTATTACCTCTATCGCCCCGAGAACGAACGCGACTACGGCCAGGAGGCGATCGAGATCCTGCTGCAGGTGATGGAAAACCAGCGTGACGATCTCGTCGTCATCCTCGCCGGCTATTCCGACCGGATGGAGCGCTTCTTCACCGCCAATCCGGGCTTCCGCTCGCGCGTCGCCCATCATGTCGACTTCCCCGACTATTCCGCCGGCGAGCTCGACGCCATCGGCGCCCGCATCCTCGACACGATGAACTACCGCATGAGCCGTGAGGCGGAAGAAGCGTTCCGCCGCTATATCGACCTGCGCATGCTGCAGCCGCATTTCGCCAATGGCCGCTCGATCCGCAACGCGCTCGACCGCGCCCGGCTGCGCCAGGCCAACCGGCTGTTCAATTCCGACCGGCCGGTGACGGCGGACGATCTGGTGACGATCACCGCCGAGGACATCCTCGCCAGCCGCGTCTTCTCCGGCGGCATCGACAGCTACCCGCCGCTCAAGTGACCGTCATCCCGGACGGTCGCCACTGAATTCGCCTCTCCCCGTCGGGGAGAGGTGGCCCGCGAAGCGGGTCGGTGAGGGGGATGCGATTGCCGGATGTGAAATCCCCTCACCCCAACCCTCTCCCCAATGGGGAGAGGGAGCGAAACGCTTCAGCGCCGTGACGGCAGATACACGCCAGGAGACAACCCCATGGTTCTCATCGCCCCCTCCATGCTCGCCTCCGACTTCTCGCGCTTCGGCGAGGAGGTGCGCGATGTGGTCGCCGCCGGCGCCGACTGGATTCATCTCGACGTGATGGACGGGCATTTCGTGCCCAACATCACCTTCGGGCCGGATGTCATCAAGGCGATGCGCCCGCACACCGACAAGGTCTTCGACGTGCATCTGATGATCGAGCCGGTGGAGCCTTTCATCGAGGCCTTCGCCAAGGCCGGGGCCGACATCATCACCGTGCAGGCCGAGGCGACGCACCATCTCGACCGCTGCCTGCAGCTCATCCGCTCCTTCGGCAAGAAGGCCGGCGTGGCGCTGAACCCGGCGACGCATGAGAGCGCGCTGGCCTATGTGCTTGATAAGGTGGACCTGATCCTGCCGATGACAGTCAATCCCGGCTTTGGCGGCCAGGCCTTCATCGCCGACGTGCTGCCGAAGATCTATCGCCTCAGGGCGATGATCGGCGAGCGGCCGATCCATCTGGAGGTCGATGGCGGGGTAACGCCCGAGACCGCTTCGCTCTGCGCCGCCGCCGGGGCCAATGTGCTGGTGGCCGGCTCGGCCGTGTTCAAGGGCGGCAGGGACGCCTATGGCGCCAACATCGCCGCCATCCGCGAGGCCGGCCGCACTGCCCGGCGCGGACGCGCCGCCGCCTGAGCGGTGCGGCGGTTGAACCACGCGCGCCTCAGCTGCGATTGCTTCAGCTGCGAAGGCCTCAGCTAAAGGCGTCTTCCGTCAGGTTGAGGATCAGCACCTGCCGGGCGCTGTCGGGAATGGAGGGCGAGGCCCGCAGCTCGACGCCGAGCGCCGGCCGCCGCTTCTGGATGATCTCGGCGACCTCATTGGCCATGTCGGCGCTCCCGGCATGGAAGGACAGCGTGTTGCTGGTCGTCTGCACCACGCCGGTGTCGGAGACCACCACGTCGAAGCCGGCCGCCTTCAGCGGGGCGGTGAAGGCGTCGACCCGTGCCTTGGCCACGGTGTTGATCGGCGCGAAGATGCGAACCGTATAGCCCGCGCCCGGCAGGGCCGGGGCGGCGGGAGCCGTCTCGGCGGGCGCCGGCATCGGCGTGGTGCCAGCGAGCGGCACCAGCGCATCCGCCGGGGAGGGGCTGGACAGGGCCGGCGAGGGCAGGGCGGGAGCGGGATCGGCGGGACCTGCATCCGTGGGCGCCATCGCGGTCGCGGCCGGCGCAGCGGCTTCCGGGGCCGCCGCCTGCGGGGCGGGGGGCGGCGTTTCCAGCGACTGCAGGCGCTCTTCCAGTGAGCTCTGGGCGCCGCGCAGCGCGGCAACATCCTCCCGCAGGCTCAGCACCTGGGCGGCGAGGAAGCCGACCAGCGCCACCAGGATCACCAGCACCAGGCCATACAGCACCGGCAGGGCGGGGTGGACGGCGCGGGATGCGGGCGCCTCGGCCCGCTTGTTCTCCAGCTCCAGCCGGCGCATCTGCACCTTGAGCTGCTCGATGCCGAGCCAGCGCTGGAACGCCACCGGGTCCTGCGGTGGCCCCTTGGCGCGGGCGGCGGCGGAGGGCGCGGCAACCGTGGAGGGCGCCGCCGGGGCGCGCGGAGCGCCGCCGTCTTCCTCGCCGGCACGCGCCCGCAGGGGGTCGATGGAGGGCTCAAGCTTGTTGATCATTGCGCGTTCCCGTCCGCCCATGGCCAGGCCTGTCGCTCACCGATGGCCGCGCCAGGGGCGTGGCCGTCAATGGGCCTACTCGGCGCCATAATATCGCAAGCCGCCGCGCGGGCGGGTGATTCCTTACGAAATGGTTAAGACGGGCGCAGAAGGGCAGCGCGGATCAGGCGATCGGCGCGCCGGCCGGCCGGCGGCGGCCACGCGGCCGCTTGGAAATGCGGCCCTTGATCACCCGCAGCACGACAAAGGTCGCGATCAGCATCACGAGGGTGATGCCCACCATCAGCACCAGCCATTCGCCCTGGCTGTGGGCGCCCATTTCGCTGGCGCTCTTGCCGGCCAGCCAGCCGGGAGCGAGCATGACAGGCGCCCAGACGACGGCCGAGGAAACATTGGCGAACTGGAAGCGGCGCTGGTCCATCCGCATCATGCCGGCGACCAGCGGCATTGTGGCGCGCACCGGGCCGAAGAAGCGGCCGACGAACACCGAGGCGAAGCCGAAGCGGCGGAAGAACAGTCGCGCCTGCGCCACCTGCTCGCGGTAGCGCAGCAGCGGCGGGCGGTGCACCACGCGCGGCCCGAGCCAGCGCCCCAGCCAGTAGGAGACGATGTCGCCGAGGATGGCGCCGACAACGGCGCTGACGATGACCGGCATCGGCGAGACGATGCCCGTGCCTACCAGTCCGCCGATGGCGAGCATCAGCGCGGTCGCCGGAATGAGGAGGCCGACGATCACGAGCGATTCGCCGAACGCGATGAGGCCGATGACGAGCGGAATCAGATAGTCGTGGCCGCTCAGGAACGCGACCACTTCGGCGGATAAAGCTTCCATGTCCTCACACTGCCGGAACTTGATTGCCCCAATGTGTCGATGAAGGTGACGGGAGCAAGGCCGGAGCGACACTGCGACGCTGCACCCCGAGCGATTTGCTCATCTGCGAGGGAACCCATCGTCACGTCCTGCGTTGTAAAAGCCGCACCCGCCATTCCGGCTCCCTCACCTCAGCGTGCTCGTGGCTTCACCGCCGAAAGGGCCGCGAACGACGGAAGGCCTCATGCTGCTGCGTGCCCTCAGCCGCCTCCTCCTCGCCCTTTCCCTCCTTGCCGCGCCGCTTGTCGCGGGCCCCGCCGCCGCACAGCTCCCGCCCCCGCCTGCCGCAGCCGCCGCGCCATCTGCCGCCGAGGTCCCGCCGGGCGCTTCCGCCAGCGACCTGCGCGCCCTGCTCGACACGCTGAGCGACGAGGCGGCGCGCGCCCGTTTCCTCACGCATCTGCGGGCGCTCATCGACAGCGAGGCCGGCACAGCCGCACAGCCGGCGGCGGAGAGCCCGGCGCCGGGCCGGGACGACTGGCTGTCCGGCGCCACCCAGTCGCTCGGCGCATTTTCCGGCTCGGTGCTGTCGCTGGTCGGCGAGATCGAGCAATTGCCGGCGCAGGCCGGGCAATTGCTCGACGACCTCTCCGATCCGCTGGTGCTGGAGCGCGTCGGCTGGGCGGTGACGATGGTCATCGCCGTGCTTGCCGCCGCTATGCTGGCCGAATACATCGCCAAGGCGGTGCTGGCGCGGCTGCGGCGGGCGATCGAGGCGCGGCCGGGGCGCGGCTTCTTCATGCGCACGCTGCTTCTGGCGCTGCGCACGCTGATCGACATCGTGCCGATCGCCGCCTTCGCGGCGGCCGCCTTCGGCGTGCTGGCCCTGGTGGAGCTGAATTTCATCGTGCGGCTGGCCGTCGTCACCGTCATCAATGCCAATGTGCTGGCGCGGCTCATCCTCGCCGGCGCCCGCGCGGTGCTGACCCCCGACGCGCCGCAGATGCGCCTGTTCCCGCTCGACCATGAGGGCGCGGCCTATGGCTATCTCTGGGTCCGCCGCTTCACCTACACCCTCGTCTATGGTCATTTCCTGCTGCGCGCCGCCTGGGTGCTGGGGCTGGCCCTGCCGACCTACCGATTCCTGGGCAATGTGCTCGCTTTGTTCGTCGCCGGCATGTGCATCGTCTTCATCCTGCAGGTGCGCGGCGCGGTGGCCGGGCGGCTGCGGCGCCTCGGCGCCCGCGAGGGAAGGGTGGCGCGGCTGCGCGACGCGGTGGCCGATTTCTGGCACGTCCTCGCCATCGCCTATGTGATCGCCGGCCTGCTGGTCTGGACGCTCGACGTCGATGGCGGCTTCGCCTTCCTCGCCCGGGCGACGCTGTTGTCCATGCTGGCGCTGGGGCTGGCCACGCTGGTGACCGCGCTGATGCAGCGCGCCTTCGACCGGGTGTTCCGGCTCAATGGCGAGATGAGCACCCGCTATCCGCTGCTGGAGGCGCGCGCCAACCGCTATCTGCCGGCGCTGCGCAGCGCCATGCAGGGGCTGGTGGTGCTGGTGACGGCGCTGGTGCTGCTGGAAATCTGGGGCGCCCAGCCCTTCGAGCGGCTGGCCTCCGAGGCCGGGCGGCTGGCGGTCGGCCGGCTCATCTCCATCGGCGTGGTGGTGTTTATCGGCCTCATCGCCTGGGAAATCTCCACCGCCTTCGCCGATCGCCTGCGGGCGGGCAATCCCAATTCCACCCGGCTGAAGACGCTGCTGCCGTTCCTGCAGAACGCTTTCCGCGTCGTGCTGCTCACCCTTGGCGGGCTGATCCTGCTCTCGGAGATCGGCATCAACATCGCCCCGCTGCTGGCCGGTGCCGGCGTGCTCGGCCTTGCCATCGGCTTCGGCGCCCAGACGCTGGTGAAGGACGTCATCACCGGCGTGTTCATCCTGATGGAGGACACGATTTCGGTCGGCGACGTGGTGGAAGTCGGCGCCCATGCCGGGCTGGTGGAAAAGATCACCATCCGCACCGTCCACATGCGCGATTTCGACGGCAATGTGCATTCGATCCCGTTCGGCGAGGTGCAGACGGTCAAGAACATGTCGAAGGACTTCGCCTATGCCGTGGTCGATGTCCGCATCGCCTATCGCGAGAGCATCGACGAGGCGCTGGCGCTGATGGCGGAGGTCGCCGCCGACATGGTGGCCAACGGGCCGCTGGCGGAAACCATCACCGCGCCGTTCGAGGTGGTGGGCGTCGAGGCGCTGGACCCCTCGCACATACAGCTGCGCGGGCGCTTCAAGACCCGGCCCCTCGGTCAGTGGAATGTGCGGCGCGAATTCTACCGCCGTATCAAGGCGGCCTTCGACGCGCGCGGCATCGAGATGCCGTACCCGCACCAGACGGTCTATCTCGGCAGCGACAAGAAGGGCATGGCCCCGCCGCTGCGGGTAGTGAACCAGAGCGCGGAGGAGCTTGCCGCGCCCGCCCGCGCCCGCCGCACCGCCGCCCGCGCCGCCGCCAGCACGCCGGGCCCGATGATCGAGGAGCATCCCGGCGCTCGCGAGCGCAGCGAGGACGACGAGGAGCCGATGCTTCCCGCCATCGAGGAGCAGAAGCACTAGCCTCTCCCGCTTCGCGTGAACGCCGTCCGACGGTAGTGGGGGAGGATTGAGCGCGCGCGATAAAGCCGCGATGATGGTCCGCGTGCCGGCTCCAGCCGGGTCTCATGGAGCCGCGCCTTTCATGCTCAGCCGTCTTGTCCGCCATCCGGTATCGTTGATCCTCGCCGTGGTTCTCGGGCTGTTCGCTCTCTACGAGACCAGCGTGCGGTTCTTCGCCTATACCGGCGACGCCTATGTGATGAGCGACATCGTCGTCCTGTCGGCGCAGATCGAGGGTCCGGTCGCGAGGCTGGCGGTGCAGAACAACCAGACGGTGGCGGAAAATCAGCTGCTGTTCGAGATCGAGCGCACGCCTTACGCGCTGAAGCTGCAGGAAACGCAGGCGGCGCTGGCCACCGCCCGCGCCGATCTCGCTCTCGCCCAGGACGAGGTGACGGCCGCCAAGGCCAGCGTCACCGCCGCGCAGGCGGTGCAGACCAATGCGCAGGACCAGCTTGGCCGGGTGAAGACGCTGGAGGGCGAGGGTTTTTCGCCCGAGGCGACGCTCGATGTCGCCACCCGTGATGTCGCCACCGCCGGGGCCAATGTGATGGCCGCGCAGGCGCAGCTGGAGGTGACGCTGCGCCGGGTCGCGGTGGCACAGGCGGCGATCGCCGCCGCGCAGGCCGCGGTGGCGAAGGCGCAGTACGACCTCTCCAAGACCGTGGTGACAGCGCCCGATGCCGGCCGCGTGGCGCCCTTCGTCACCCGGGTGGGCGACTATCTGCGCCCGGGTTCGGAAGTGCTCGCCATCGTCACCGAGCGCCGCCGCCGGGTGGTGGCGAATGTGAGCGAGCGCCATCTCGCCCGGATCGCGCTCGGCCAGCGCGTGCTGCTGACGCTGGGCTCCGACCCCTGGGTGCTGCATGAGGGAAGGGTGAGCGGCATTGCCGGCGGCGTCGCCCGCTCGCCTGATAACCCGCAGGTCATCCCCTATGTCGAGCCGACCACGGACTGGGTGCGGCTGCCCCGGCGCTTCCCGGTCGAGGTGACGCTGGACGCGTGGCCCGAGCGCCTCGGCCTGTTCAACGGCGCCGATGCCCGCGTCCTGATCTGGTTCTGAGCATGGCGGAGGACGCCCGCCCCGAACGGCTCAGCGATGTCGACCGGCAGGCCTTCGCCACCGCCACCGGCGTGCTGGCGGCGGTCTATATCGCGCTGTCGATGGGGCTGGACCAGCCCTATTGGGCGGCGCTGAGCGTGATGATGATCGCCAATACCGACCGCGACGCGCTGATGACGAAGGGCATTCTGCGTGTCCTCAGCACCCTGGTCGGGGTGAGCGTCGGCTTCATCGTCGCGCAATGGATGGAGGGGCTGCCGATCCAGCAGGCGCTGCTGGTGGGTGCGTCCGCGGCGATCGGCACCTATGGCAAGCAGCGCAGCGCCTACAGCTATGCCTGGTTCTATGGCGGCCTCACCTTCATGCTGGTGATGCTGTTCTCGATGGTCCAGCCGCAGGACCTCTACAGCTTCGCGCATTACCGCTGCTACGAGATCGTCATCGGCGTGGTCTGCGGCATGCTGGCGAGCTGGGCGCTGGGGCCCAATGCCGGCGAGCTCCATGCCCGTCTGAAGGCGCAGACCGTCGCGGTCTCGCCGGAGAATGCCCTGCGCCAGGCCTTGATCGCCGGCTTCGGCGCGATCGTCATCGTGATCGTCTGGTCGCAGTTCACCCTGCCGCAACTGCCGCAGGTGCTGATTTCCAGCCTCATCGTCGTCGACACCGACCCCAACGCCTCGCGCCACAAGGGCTGGCAGCGCATCATCGGCTGCGGCGTCGGCGGCGTGGCGGGGCTGCTGGTTATCGGGCTCGATGCGACCGATCAGATCTGGTGGGCGACGATGCTGTTTGTCGGCATCTTCTCCTTCGCGCGGGTGCATCTGTCGAAAACACCCAATGCCTATATCGGCACGCAATCGGCGATCGCCTTCATCATCACGCTGGTCGATCCGGGGCCGCCGACCTCGCTCTTTCCACCCGTGGACCGGCTGGTCGGCATCATCATCGGGGTGAGCATCATGACCGCGCTGGTCTGGGCGCTGAACCCGCCCGCCAAGGCGGACACGGCGGCGGGCAATCCGGCCTGATCCATCCGGCCCGATCAGTCTTCATCCCGCTCTGGGGCGATCTCACCCAGCAGCGCGTCGAGATCGGCGCCGCGCGGCACGCTGAGCCAGCGTCCGGGCGTGCCGGCGGGAATGACGATGACGGCGTTCTTCGGGCAGATGTCGAGGCAGGGCACGTCGATAACGGCGACCCGGGCGCCCTTGCGGCGCGGCTTCTTCATCGGCTTTCCGCCCTCGTGCCGGGCGATGGCGGCGCGCAACGCCTTTGGCAGCGGCTGATCGGCCTCGGGACCGAAGCCGCCATCGAGCTTCCTGGCGCATTTGCGGCAGACGAGGACCACATCGGTCCAGTCGGCTTTGATGGGCTTCATGCGCTGTGCGTTCCTGTCGACATGCCGGCCCCCGTATGTGTCACCGGGGGCTGGCCTTGTCGAACTATACCGGCCGGGAGGCTGGGCTCAGGCGCGTCGAGGGGGCAACCGACGCACAGGAAATTGGCCTCCCGGCCGGGCAGCAAGGCTCACTCGGCCGCAAGCGGCGCGATATGGGCCTCGCCGTGCTGCCGCAACGGACGGTTGCCCGCCAGGCGCCGCAGCAGCACGTAGAAGACGGGCGTGAGGAACAGCCCGAAGAAGGTGACGCCGATCATGCCGGCGAACACGGCGATGCCCATGGCATGGCGCATCTCGGCGCCGGCGCCGGTGGAGAGCACCAGCGGCAGCACGCCCATGATGAAGGCGAAGGACGTCATCAGGATCGGCCGCAGGCGCAGGCGGCTGGCCTCGATCGCCGCCTCCACCGGGTTGCGGCCCATGAATTCCAGCTCGCGGGCGAATTCCACGATCAGGATCGCGTTCTTCGCCGACAGGCCGACCAGCACGACGAGGCCGATCTGGGTGAAGATATTGTTGTCACCCCCGCCCAGCCAGACCCCATACAGCGCCGCTCCCAGGCCCATCGGCACGATCAGGATGATCGCGATCGGCAGCGTCAGGCTCTCATACTGGGCGGCCAGCACCAGGAAGACGAGCAGCAGCGCCAGCGGGAAGACGAGGTACGAGGAATCGCCGGCCAGGATTTCCTGATAGGTGAGGTCGGTCCATTCATAGTCGAAGCCCGGCGGCAGCACCTCGGCGGCGATGCGCGCCGCCGCTTCCTGCGCCTGGCCCGAGGAATAGCCGGGCGCCGGCGAGGCGTTGAAATCGGCGGTGAGGAAGCCGTTATAGCGCTGGGCGCGCTCCGGCCCCGCCGTGGTCTCCACCCGCAGCAGCGCCGAGAGCGGGATCATCTCGCCGCTATTGGAGCGCACCTTCAGCTTGCCGATGTCTTCCGGCCGGGCGCGGAACGGCGCGTCGGCCTGCGCCCGCACCGAGTAGGTGCGGCCGAACTTGTTGAAGTCGTTGACATAGAGCGAGCCGAGATAGACCTGCAGCGTCTCGAACACCGAGTTGATCGGCACGCCGAGCTGGCGGGCCTTGGTGCGGTCCACATCGGTGAAGATCTGCGGCACGTTGATCTGGTAGGTGGTGAACTGGCCGGTGAGTTCCGGCGCCGCCATGGCCTTGGCCATGAAGGCGTTGGTCACGTCGTTCAGCGCCTCGTAGCCCTGTCCCGAACGGTCCTCCAGCTGCAGCTTGAAGCCACCGACCACGCCGAGGCCCTGCACCGGCGGCGGCGGGAACATGGCGATGAAGGCGCCCTTGATCACCCCGTATTTCTGGTTCAGCGCTCCGGCGATGGCGCCGGCGGAAAGCTCGGGGCTCTGGCGGTCCTCGAACGGGTCGAGCACCGAGAACACGATGCCGGCGTTGGACGAGTTGGAGAAGCCGGCGATCGAGAGCCCGGGGAAGGCGACGGCGCTGGAAACGCCGGGCTGGGCGAGGGTGATCTCGGTCATCTGGCGGATCACCTCTTCCGTGCGGTCGAGGGTGGCACCGTCAGGCAGCTGGGCGAAGCCGACGAGATACTGCTTGTCCTGCGCCGGCACGAAGCCGGGCGGCACCGCCTGGAACAGCCACCAGGTGGCGCCCAGCATCACGGCGTAGAACAGCATGACCAGGCTCTTCACCTTCAGCGTGCCGCGCACGCCGCTGCCATAGCCGCGCGAGCCACGCGCGAACACCCAGTTGAAGCCGCGGAAGAACCAGCCGAACAGGAAGTTGATGACGCGCTGGAGGGCGTCCGGCGGCGTGTCGTGGCCGCGCAGCAGCAGCGCCGCCAGCGCCGGCGACAGCGTCAGCGAGTTGATCGCCGAGATGACGGTGGAGATGGCGACGGTGAGGGCGAACTGCCGGTAGAACTGGCCCGACAGGCCGGAGATGAAGGCCAGCGGCACGAACACCGCCACCAGCACCAGGGCGATGGCGATGATCGGGCCGGACACCTCGCTCATCGCCTGATAGGCGGCGGCGCGCGGGGTCAGCCCGTTCTCGATGTTGCGCTCGACATTCTCCACCACCACGATGGCGTCGTCGACGACGATGCCGATGGCGAGCACCAGGCCGAACAGGCTCAGCGCGTTGATCGAGAAGCCGAAGATGTACATCACCGCGAAGGTGCCGACGATCGAGACCGGCACGGCAAGCAGCGGGATGATCGAGGCGCGCCAGGTCTGCAGGAACACCACGACGACGATGACGACGAGGGCCACTGCCTCGAACAGCGTGTGAATGACCGCGTCGATCGAGGCGTCGACGAAGCGGGTGGTGTCGTAGACGATGTCGAAGTCGACGCCTTCCGGCATCGTCTTCTTCACTTCCGCCATGGTGGCGCGCACATTCTCGGCGATTTCCAGCGCGTTGGAGCCGGGCGCCTGGAACACGCCAAGGCCGACCGCCTGCTTGTTGTCGAGCAGCGAGCGTAGCGCGTAGTCGGCGGCGCCGAGTTCGAGGCGGGCGACGTCGCGCAGGCGGACGATCTGGCCGGTCTCGCCTGTTTTCACGACGATGTCGCCGAACTCCTCCTCGGTCTCCAGCCGTCCCCGCGCATTGATGGTGAGCTGGAGGTCGACACCGGCCTGCGAGGGCGAGGCGCCGACGATGCCGGCGGCGGCCTGCACGTTCTGCGCCCGGATCTCGGCCACCACATCGCCGGCGGAAAGCCCGTGCTCGGCGATCTTCTGCGGGTCGAGCCAGACGCGCATGGAATAGTCGCCGCCGCCGAAAATCTCGATCTGGCCAACGCCGCCGATGCGGGCCAGCCGGTCCTTGACGTTCAGCACCGCGTAATTGCGCAGATAGGTGATGTCGTAGCGGTCATTGGGCGAGATGAGGTGCACGACCATGAGGAAGGTCGGCGAGCTCTTGGCCGTGGTGATGCCAAGCGCACGCACTTCTTCCGGCAGGCGGGGCTCCGCCTGGCCGACGCGGTTCTGCACCAGCTGCGTCGCCTTGTCGGGGTCGGTGCCGAGCTTGAAGGTGACGGTGAGCGTCATCACGCCGTCGGTGGTCGCCTGTGAGGACATGTAGAGCATGTCCTCGACGCCGTTGATGGCTTCCTCGATGGGGGTGGCCACCGTGGCGGCGATGACCTTCGGGCTGGCGCCGGGATAGGTGGCGCGCACGATCACCTGCGGCGGCACCACTTCCGGATATTCGGAAATCGGCATCACCCGCAGGGCCAGCAGCCCCGCGAGGAAGATCAGCACGGAGAGGACGCCGGCGAAGATCGGCCGGTCGATGAAGAATTTGGACAGATTCATAGCGTCCTCCCCCAAGGAGGCAGAGCGTCGGGCTGCGATCAGCGCGCGGCGACGGAGGTGGTCGGGTCCGTCGCGGGCGCGGCGGATGCGGTTTCCATGGGCACGACCTCGGGCGCGACGACGGCGCCGGGGCGCACGCGCTGCAGGCCGTTGACGACGATGCGCTCGCCTTCCTTCAGCCCGTCGGTGATGACGCGCAGCCCGTCGGCCGGCGGGCCGAGCGTGACCTTGCGCCAGACGGCCTTGTTGTCGTCGCCGACCACGAAGACGAACTTCTTGTCCTGATCGGTGCCGATGGCACGCTCATTCACCGCCAGCGCCGGCTCGGTCTTGGCGCGGCCCATCTTCACCCGGGCGAACTGGCCGGGCACGAGGCGCCCGTCCTCATTGTCGAACACGGCGCGCAGGCGGAAGGTGCCGGTGGCGGCGTCGACCTGGTTGTCGACCAGCTGGAGATGGCCGCGCACCGTGCGACCGGCCGTGGTGGCGGTGGTGATCTCGACCGGGATCTGTTCGATCTCGGTCAGCGCCATATCGTGCTCGCCCACCGAGGCCAGCGCCTCGGCGACGGCGTTCTCGTCGGCGTCGAAGCTGACATAGATCGGGTTGACCGAGACGAGGCTGGTCAGCACCGGCGAGGAGGCGCCGGCCGCCACCAGGTTGCCGACCGTCACCTCGATGCGGCCGACCCGGCCGTCCACCGGGGCGCGCACTTCGGTGTAGCCAAGATCGAGCTTGGCGGTCTGCACGGCGGCATCGGCCGCGCGCAGATTGGCCTCGGCCTCGCGGAAAGCATTGGTGCGCTGGTCGAGGTCGCGCACCGAGACGGTGCGGTTGTCGACCAGCTGCTTGCCGCGCTCCAGTTCGCTGCGGGTCAGCTCGACGCGGGCGGCGGCGGCCTCGCTCAGCGATTCCGCCCGGGTCAGCGCCGCCTGGAACGGAGCGGGGTCGATGGTGACGAGCAGGTCACCCTGCTTCACCAGTGCGCCTTCGCGGAAGTGGATCTTTTCCACCGCGCCGGCCACGCGCGAGCGGACCTCCACCTCCTCGACCGCGCGCAGGCGGCCGGAGAACTCGTCCCATTTCATGGTGTCGCGCACCTTCAGCACCGCGACCTCCACCGGCATGGCCGGCGGGGCGGCGGCTTCCGCCGGCGCGGGGTCGGTGGCGAGCGCCGTGGAGCTGGGCCAGGAAACGAACACCGCCCCGGCCGTCGCCAGCATGGCAAGCGTCAGGGCAAGCCCGGCCTCGCGCCAGCCGCGTGCCGTCTTCGGGCGAGGCGCGCGGGGCGCTGCATCGTGGGCGATGGCGGCGTGCGCGATGTTTGTCGGGGCGGCTTCGGTGCCGAAGTGGTTGTCACTCATGACGGATCTCCCGGCCCTCAGGCCCGAACGGTGCGAACAGGTGCGGCGGAATTCGCCGCCAGGAAGGTGCTGAACAGGTCCCGCAGGACGCCTTCCCAGAGCGGGGCGGCCTCGATGGCTTCGTCCATGCTCTGGTTCGAGCAGTTCGTGCCTTCGAGCAGGTGGCATTCGACGGTGACACCGCCTTCGCGCAGGCGCTTGCCATAGGCGAAGCTCTCGTCGCGGATCGGGCAGTCATCGGCGGTGACGATGAGGGCGGGGGCGACCCCGCCGAGCCGGCGCGAGCCGAGGGGCGCCGCGTAAGGGTGGGCGGCCCGGTCGGCGCTGCCGAGATAAAGCTGCCAGCCATCGGCCCATTTGCACCCCGCCGCGCCAGCGGCGGCGGCGTGGATGGAGCCCGAGCACAGGCTGGGATCGACCATGGGCGAAAGCAGGATCTGCCCGGCCAGCGGCGGCGCCTGCTGGTCGCGCGCCATCAGGCTGAGGGCGGTGGCGAGATTGGCGCCGGCTTCCTCGCCGGCGACGAACAGCCGCGCGCCGCGCCCGGCCCATTTCGCCCGCTCGTCATAAAGCCGGCCGAGCGCCTTGAACGATACGTTCAGCGCCGCCGGAAAGGGGTGTTCGGGTGCCAGCGGATAGTCGATCGACACCACCACCGCCCCGGCCTCGGCCATCAACTGGCAGACCTTGGCGCTGCAATCGAGGTCGCCATCGGTGAAGCAGCCGCCATGCAGGTGCAGCACCAGCGGGGTCGGGCGCAGGGGCATGGCGGGGCGATAGATCCGCGCCGGCAGCGCGGTTCCTTCGATCTCCAGCCGGTCCTCGGTCCATGATGCTGTCATGACGCCCACCATCGGGTTGCCGGTGCGGCCCGCCACCCGATTCCGCCGATGTGTTGTGTTGCAGTGCGGCGGAAGCTAATCCCCTTCGGCTCTCGAAAAAACAGGGAATATGGGATAACATTATTCACATATGGAAATAATCGGACGGTAGCGATGGACCAGATTGCCGCGATGCGGGCCTTTGCCCGCGTGGTCGAGGCCGGCAGCTTCAGCCGCGCCGCCGATCTTCTCGACACGCCCAAGCCCACCGTCACCAAGCTGATCCAGCAATTGGAGGCGCATCTGCGCACCAAGCTGCTCAACCGCTCGACCCGCCGGGTGGCGGTGACGCCGGACGGCGCCGCCTATTACGAGCGCGCGGTGGCGCTGCTGACCGACCTCGACGAACTGGACGGCTCGATGGCGCACTCGCAGGCGACGCCTTCGGGGCGGCTGCGGGTCGACGTGCCGTCCTCGCTGGCGCTCTATGCCCTCATCCCGGCGCTGCCGGATTTCTTCGCCCGCCACCCGGACATCCAGCTCGATCTCGGCGTCACCGACCGCACGGTCGATCTGCTGGCGGAAAATGTCGACTGCGCCATTCGCGGCGGCGATCTCTCCGACCCGACCCTCATCGCCCGCCGCATCGGCGAGGTGCGGCTGATGCACTACGCCGCGCCCGCCTATCTGAAGCGTCACGGCATGCCCGAGCACCCGCGCGACCTGCACCAGGGCCACCGCGTCATCGGCTATTTCAACGCCCGCACCGGCCGGCCGGCGGCGTTCGACATGGTGCGCGGCGAGGAGAGCTACGAGCTTCACCTGCCCTATGCGGTGGCGACCAACGATTCCACCGCCTATCTCGCCGCCGGCCTCGCCGGGCTCGGCATCACCCAGACCATCGAGCCGATGGTGGGGCCCTATCTGGAATCGGGCGCGCTGGTGCGGGTGCTGCCCGACTGGCACGCCGGCCCGATTGTGCTGCATGTCGTCTACGCCCCGAACCGGCATCTGAGCAGCCGGCTGCGGGTCTTTGTCGACTGGGTGGCCGAACTGTTCGGCTCCGGCGGCGCCTACCGCCACGCCGCCGCCTCGCTCATGCTGGCCGCCGGCCCGCGCGACTGATCTAGTGCGTGACGCCGAGGAACTGCTGCAGTTCCGGTGTCTTCGGGTTGGCGAACACGTCCTCCGGCTTGCCGATCTCGTGCACGCGGCCCTGATGCATGAACACGACGCGCGAGCAGACGTCGCGGGCAAAGCGCATCTCATGCGTCACCATCAGCAGCGTCATGCCCTCGCCGGCGAGTTCCTTCACCACCGCCAGCACCTCGCTCACCAGCTCGGGGTCGAGCGCGGAGGTGATCTCGTCGCACAGAAGTGCGATGGGCTGCATGGCCAGCGCGCGGGCGATGGCGACGCGCTGCTGCTGGCCGCCGGAGAGCTGGTCCGGATAGGCATCGAACTTGTGGCCGAGCCCCACCCGCTCCAGCATCTTCTTCGCCATCGCCTCGGCCTCGGCCTTCGGCGTCTTCTTCACCACCATCTGCGAGAGCATGACATTGCGCCCCGCCGTGAGGTGGGGGAACAGGTTGAACTGCTGGAAGATCATCCCGACCTTCAGCCGCAGCGCCTTCAGGTGCAGCTCGTCCGGCAGCAATTGCGCCCCGGCGACCGAGATCGAGCCCTCGTCGATGCTCTCCAGCCCGTTGATGCAGCGCAG
>JAESFV010000269.1_pt1 | contig 41823 bp, 28 predicted proteins | sample 9269471 | NCBI WGS metagenome assembly JAESFV01 (sample SAMN14502647, study PRJNA617108) | algae metagenome | isolation source: Symplocastrum torsivum CPER-KK1 and co-occurring heterotrophs from... | place: USA: Central Plains Experimental Range, Colorado | collected 2001-01-01
TTTCCTTCATCTTTATCTGTCTAGACGTTATAAGGCAGTGTACTCTTTGTGCCATTCAGTTGGCGAGGTATACCTTACCCACCCCGATTTGCTTTTTTTGTTTACTTTTCCACGCTCGAAACTAGCCCTGTAGATATTTCATGGTAAAAAATCAGTGTTACTTAAACTGATAAAAAGCCATTTACTTCTGTGTTTTACAAGGTAAGCTCCATCCGTTCCATCGCTCGAATAACACTGGACTAGCTTACCTTGCCAATGCAGCCATCACAAACGGCACAGCTTCCTGCTGGAAGTTGAGATCGGGGAACCGCTGCTTGGCTACACCTTCAAAGACCAGCAGGGAGAGGATTGTCAGCGTGAATTGATTGGTACCGTAGATACCATGCTTGTGCTGGATCGCAAATAGCTCTCCGACAAAACCCGCCACCTGAAAATCCCTAGCTCGCAGTCCCCCCACCCGTTTGATCAAACAGGTGATGTCATCATCGAAGGCTCTGACATTGAGGTTTGAAGGGAGGCATTGAGCAGTTTCACGCACGATGCAGGCCGCGCTGCTGCCATCACGGAAAGCGATGGACAGAAAGAATTTAGCGAAACTGCGACGGGTAGAGTCATCGAGCTGGCACATGAATCCTGCATCCAGAATGACCAATCGACCATCGGGAGCCACTAGGACATTGCCGGGATGCATGTCGCAGTGGATGAATCCTTCCTTGAAGATCATGCTGTAGAGCGATCGCACTCCAACGGTAAGAGCTTGCCTTGCGATGTGTTCTGGCAACGCAGGGTCGCTGAGCTTTCGCAGACCAGGAATGAATTCCATCACAAGAATTTCTGGCGTGCAGAGGTCTTCGTGAAGCATCGGCACGAGAACGTCATTACTATTGGAAAAGAGGGCATGGAGTCGTTTCAAATTTGACGCTTCACGCGCAAAATCAGTCTGACCGATCAGGATATCACTGGCTTCCTTCAATGCCTCCTTCACAGGAATACTCTGCATCGCGGGTAGTCTCGCGATAAATTGTCCGAAGAACTGAATAATTTGGCAATCACTCTCTAATGTCCTCTGTACATTTGGTCGTAGGACTTTTAGCGCGATTTGGCGGCTATCATCGCAACGACTGCCACGATGTACCTGGGCGATGGTGGCGCTTGCTACCGGAACGAAATCAACGTCTTGGATGTTTTGAGAGAGTGTGTCTTTGTCTAAAATTCGTTTGGTTGTGCTTGGACTAAGAGCTTTCACTTGATCCTGCAAACAGCTCAATGCCTCGCAAATGTCGAGAGGTAATAGATCTGCCCTGGTAGCGAGGATTTGTCCCACTTTTGGAAAAGCACCACCCAGTCGTTCACAAATGAGCGGAAGCTCCTTAGCAAAATACGAACGTAAAGTTAGACGTTTCCAAAAAAGTATGTGGAAACAGAGAGCCAGAACTAATCGAATAACTTCAAATCCAACAATAAGAAAGACATTCAGGAATCTTATTATTACCATGTAGGAGTAAGCCAGTATGCACAACAGAGCGGTTGAGGAAGAGGAAAGTTTTTGGAGGAGCTACCGTTCATTAGGCATTCAACTAGGCTTTGGGTAATTATTCGGGTACAGAGTCACCTGGGAAACGATGGTAATACAAGGCAATCAGCATTGGTATGAGTATGATCGCATTGTAGAAGAGATGGAGTTCGAGGCGAGGAATCCACAGTTGACCGATGCTGGTGGGAACGGGAGAGCCAAACAGGTTTTCGTGGGTTAACGCTTGTCCCAGCAGCAGGGCATGCTCGAAGTGGTGATAAAACGCGATCGCAAATGTAATGTCCCACCAAATACGGGCGCGTCCGACTATGGCGGGGCGTAGAGCAGCTAGACCTAGTAGCATGAAGAGTGCATGCCCGTAATGCAACCATTCTGAGCGGACTAACCAGGGGTATATTAATCCCAAGGCACCTAATGCATCTTTACGAGACCAACCCAGAGCATAAACCTGATAGGCCTGAAAGACGTGTTCTAGCAGATGAGCCACGATGATGACCGTGAACACTTGCATGGCTGGTTTGTGCCATTGTCCATTGAGCTTGTGGAACACGGACTGAGCCATTAGCTTTGGACGTTGGATTAACTGAGTGTTGCTGATGGCAGTCTTGATCTGGCTCATGGTTATGCTCCTGTTTGTTAATTTATTTGGCACTTATGCCAAAGCATAAGGTTGTAATGAATCTCGTAATGATTTTGGAATAGGCGTTGGAACGAGTTTGTCTCCTTCTCGGCGCATACAAGCTACTTCTTGTTCACCTCGGGCGATCGGTTCTTTGGGGTTACGAGCAAGACACCAGTATTCAAAGATCATTGTTATTCGGTTTTGCTTTAGCGCCCCTAAACTCATACGGATGATGACTTCATCAAAGGCAAAAAGCTCTGCGAAGTATTCGCATGACACCCGAACTGTTGCGAGAGCAAGGTCTTGCGACAGTTCGGTCAACACATCAGGTGTGCGATCGCGCAAGAACATTTCTCGGCAACGCCCTTGCCAGCTCACATAATTTACGTAGTAAACGTTTCCAACCAGATTAGTCTCTTCAAAACTTACGATATGATGATATTCATACACATTAGAGTTCATAAGTAAGCTTCCTTAAGGAATTTGATTAGAACTTTTGTATTGATATAATTCTGTATAAACTCAATTTTGCTCTGTTTGGAGTCTATGATTATTCGTTTCAGCTAAAACCTTGAGGTTTTGAAGTAATTCTGTCCAACCCTTCTGATGGTGAGCTAGTAAAGTATCACCAAGTTGATTTGGAAAGTGTTCCAAACCTTTATGCGCTAGTGTTAGCAGGGTATTATTATCACTGGAAACCAATAAGAATGTCACTTGGGTTTCTGCACTCCAGTCTTCATCAGCCCAGCTAAGGATGAGTTCTTGAGGAGGTTGAATTGCTAAAACCTTTCCTCTAGTTACAACTGTTTGACCTTGCTCGTTTTCCCAAAGCTCCTCCAACCCTCCTTGAAGATAAGGCTCCAGTTTTACTTTGCTACTCCACCATTGATGAATATTCTTCGATTGGGTTAAACAATCCCAAACATGAGATATTGGAGCAGCAATAAGTAGGGACAGATTTATACTCTTTGTATCCATACTAATTACTAGCCAAATATTTCAATGCGCTAATTGAAGGGGCAAAAAAGTAGCCGCCTCCTGTTGGTATAACCCAATCATTTGGTAAGTCAATTGAGATTTTCTCAATAGTACCATCGCTTTTCTGAACTGGAAGGACAAAGGTTCGAGCGCGATTCTCCCCAGCGTTGTTGTTTTGGCCAACAATAGGATCATAACCATCGTTGCTATCCCTGAAATTAGGATTGTTCATCCAGGAACGCGTGATGAATTCAAACTGCCGTTCAAAAGATGTTTGGTATGCCAGAAATAATAAACCTCGTTCACCTGAAGCAGGATATGGTTCACCGAAGGGGATACCTCGGCGCAATAAGCGATGAGTCTGTATAGCAGCTTCGGCTCCTTGAGTATCTAAATCGTCACGAGGGTAGGCTTTACGAATGTGAGCAGCATGAGGACAAATTAATCCCAAGACATCTTGTTTAAATCCAAAGTTGTTGTTGATGCTCTCATCTTCTGCAATAGCAGCATTGTCCGTTTTAGGCGAAAGAAGAATTGGTGCACCGCTTTGCCACCGACCCATAAGCTTTGCAGCAATTTCTTCAGATTTGATACCAGAAGATGTAGGGATCTTTTTGGATAACTCTGCCACAACCGAGTGTGTGAAGCTGCGAAAACCTTCTATATCCTGACGAAGTCTACGGAAAACTAGGAACGAACCGTTCTTAGCCCAAGATGGACCAGCGTCTGCTATCTGTCCAGGTTTCAATGGATCAATTGGGTCTTGCTTTGGATAGCCGAAAACAAACTCGCCAGGCCAAAGGAGGTTCTGCCCAGGCTTACCCTGGTTTTGGTTATCAGGGTTTTCGCGCAAAGTAAGAAAATCCTCGGGATTTTTTGAAAGGCGTCCCCGTATTCCAGGTTGAGAGATGCCATCACGGAAGCCAAAAGGTTCATATCCCGTTAAGGGAGGAGGAGGCGCTTCTCCCTGCTGCTTAAACATAATTCTCAAGCTACTATTTAAGCCTGCCTCAACCTCAGCTACTTTATCAGCCAACTTGGTTTTTTCATCGCTAGCAATTATAACAACAATGTCTGGTATAGAAGTGGGACTACCAATTAACCAGTTATTACAATTACCATCCGAGTTGCCCTCAGTTGGATCTCCTAAAATCGCTGAACGAGTATGCATACCTTCACGAAAGGCAGAGTCTGAAAATTGCTCAACACCTTTAACTAACTTTCTCAATCCACTATACGAGAAAGCAATATTGATCCATGTAGACTGAACTGTTCCAGTATGTGGACCTCTACGCTCACGAATTTTTTGATAAAGTTTTTTAAAAATCAAAACTTCTTCAAGAGTAGCTATTGAAAACTCTATTGATTTGATCCAAGATTTAGCATTTTGTGGTTCAAGGATTTTCAAAAAAATAAGCGATTGAAAATTCTTACTAAATCCAGCTAAAACATTACCTTGAATATCATTAATATCGAGTACTGGTTCTTGCTCAAAATATACCAGCGAGTCGGATAACGAGTTAGATAAATGCTCTACGTTCAACAAGCTTGGAGTATTTAGAAAACCTTGCAAGAAAGCCTTGGTAGATTTACCTAGACGGTAGAAATCATTCATAATTTTTGTTCATTTTAACTTAAAGTAAAGCTTACTAGCTAAATCTACGAGGAACAAAGCTCAATCCCTCAATCTGAACTCATTTCTACTTCTGTTTCACATCTTTAGGAATAACAGAAATGCTTTCAATAACGTCATATGAACTACGAAATCCTCGAATTCCTCCTCGAATTCTTGTCGCATCAATTTCTTGTGTTATGCTTCTCGTTGTAAGATCAATCCTCAGTATTTTATTTTCGTAAGACTCAGCCACCCAAAGATAATTACCATCTACATACCCTTGCGAATAGAAACGGGGTAAACCACGAGATGCTGTTATTATTGAGTCAAACTCTCCATTTCTTTTATTCATGATTAAAATGGCGCTAGTCTCTAGAGCGGGTAGACTATCTCTGATAAGAATTAGTTCATCAGGGTTTTGAGATTGAAGTATATCAACCAAGGCACCAACGCTCTTTCCTTGCCTTTGGACTATAATTGTTTGTTTACCGTTGGGGTCAATACAAACAACATCTCCATCTTGAGATGCCTGATCTGCGTTAGCAACCCAAATAAAACCATCATTATCTAGTACTGCTTTAATGGGATCAATGAACAAGCTGCTACTGATAGTACGTTCTCGTACACCAGTAAATCGATTAATAATATAAACAAAGCCAGTTCCACCAAAACCATTAAAGTCAGCAACAAGAATACGATTGTTTTCTAAAAACTCCATCCCTAAAGGATCTACAACGTTATCTCCTACAGCTACATTGACAGAGTCTTCTGCTAGTGGAACAACTCTATCTGTCCGTCGGTAATTTATCCTTACTACACCACCTGAAGTGCCAAATATAGCACGCTGGTAGGGTTCTTGACCAATTATATTACCTGAATAAGAGCAATAAATGTTTCCCTCTCTATCAGCAATTGCACGCCATAAAAATAAACCTTGTTTCCGCCGAAGAGAAAAAAGAAATTCAACGTCTCCAGATTCAGGATCAATCTGGTAGCAAGCCTTTCTTGGTTGAAAAGTTACTAGTAAGTTGCCTGGTTTCAGAATTGCTCCTGGATTGAAATCATCTATCTCTGCATAGATAGTAGGTTCGAGAGAGCTAGTGCCTCCATAACTTCCATAATTACCAGAGGTTGAATTTTGTGCTTCATTTGAAGTTTGACCTGAATACGTAGAACGTTGCATACTTGTATCTGGTGTAGGTTCAGATGGATTACTGAATTTGACATCTTGATTAGATTCAGAAACTAAACCCAACAAAAACTTTCTAAACTGTTGCCCCAAATTAGACCACTGTTCTTGAGACATGATTTTTACCTCTTCTGTCAAAGCATGAAACTTAAGTATGGAATCAGCTAATCAACATTCTCTGTCAGACGTTGCTGAATGAAGAGATGATTCTAGCGGGGTACACTCCTAGCCAGACTTCTATACTCTTTCAAGCAGGGCATAGAAGTCTGTTGCGAGAACCTCGCCTACAATGTAATTCATTCCAAAGTTCAGCAACGCCCAAGATTGATATAAAGTTCTTGTTCCTCAATAATTTATACCTCTATTTAGCAACGTCCTCTGTAGAAGGGATCAAAAGGATCACCGTCTGCTAAATGATCTAAATCAAAATCGAGCTTTCCATCCACTGTTCCATGGCAAGGCTCAGTATTTACATCTAAATAGCCGTCACCATCAATATCAGATAACTTACCCTTGAATGTTCCAAAGAGTAAGGTGTTAGTCATGGTTCCAACTATAGGATGTGACAAGTTTGAAAGTTGAACCTCGCCAGGGCCTATGTTCATTTTATTTTCAAAAATTCGGTTCAAATCAACATACGCTACACCCATGTAGCGTCCTCTAACAGATTGGACTATCTTCCTACCCGGAAACTCTTTCAATTCTACTCTTAATGTTCGAGCTCTACGTTCAAGCCTTGCGACAACATCATTAAGGGGAGGAACTGATACATCTTCTACCTTTCCTGAAGGATAGAAAGTGTGACAAGCTTCGCATTGGTACTGGTGATCGCAAACGTTTGTTGATATTTCCTGGGTAAAACCATAAAACTTATAAATTTCAAGGTGATCTGTCCCATCTGGATGATAACCAGAAATCTTTTTCTCAATAACCAAATCTGTATTAAAGGTTTCCTCGCGAGTACATGCCATTACACGACCCATAATTGACTCGAACCATTGTGGTGATAAAGTAGCTTGAACAAAGCCCATAGTAGGAACAAGCACACGAGCATAGCCAGCTATCAATAGGGGTAAAGTTTGATCGAAGGGATTGCTTTCATCAATTTTTGCTTTTCTACTATCTGGCTCCCCTTCTCCTGTTCCGGTAATTTCTCTTAGTAAAAGATGAGCCCAATCTCTAACTTCAGGATGTTCATCTTTCAATGATTCACCAATAACCTCCTTACTTTGAATACCTCCAAACTTCTGAATTGCCCAGAGCGTACTCCATCGAATTGAAGGATCTGAATCTTGCCTTGCTACTTGTTTTAGTAAAGGTAAAGCACGAACTTTATTGCGATCAGCATACTCCCATACAGCTCTTTCCCTTTCCATAGAGAGGATGTGTTGAAAGGCAACATCCTTCAATTCATCATCGCTTCGCGTGTCAAATCTATTAATCCCTATTTTGGATGGGCGTGAAAATTCCAATCGTTCAGATGGATCCATTGACTCAAGTTCAGGATCTAAATCCGCATTAGCTGTCGCGAAAATATTCTCAGCAGTTTCTTGTTTTTTTGATTGCAGAAACATAGAAATCCTCCACCTTTGGAATTATCTTGGACTTATTACTTTTTAGCTTGTTTCATTTTAAGCCAATTAACTACTATTGGATATCGGTAAACCTAAAAAAATAAAAATTTTATTTGTATATTTTTGTGTAATTTTATTTATTTGATGTATTACCCAAAAAATTTCTAGCATAGCCGAATGTAACCACTAGGTTTTGCATCAATCTCAGTGTATTGAGTAAATTATGTATCCCATTATTCGCATGTAGTCAGAGTTTAGTAGACCAGTTTTTGGGAAACATTAATATACATAGTGTGTTCCATGTTAGGTAAAGTGTTTTTGCTATTCACTTTCCTCTCCTTTTCTCAAGCAGTTATGCTCACTGAGAAACCAAGACTTTCATCGATGTTACTTTCCTTGCTTATTAATACAGCTAGTGTTAGATCTTCCGTCCAACCCTGTACTGATACGATGGACGTTGCAATAATAAGCGCTCCCGATTTAAATAAAACCCACCGTTCTGCAACAGAACTTAAGAGAACCAATGGAACACTCTCCATTCTTCCTATTTTTTTCAAACATTCGTTGACAGCCCAAACTCGAGTAGCTGCTACATTGAAATCTTCTCCCTCTTGAGCAACATACTCTGCTAGTGAGAATCGAGTTGAACTAAGAAGGTTCTTCCACAAATCAATAGAGCGAGTTACTACTGGCTCAATATCACAGCTAAATAGTGCTGAACCAGTAACTACTAGCGTGACATCACGCGAATGTGCTAGTGACACAACACGATTACATATAACATCTGGTTTCCCATCAGAACGCCGCCAGATGGGTACACTTGAACCAATTGCTTGCTGAATCGCACGATCGCTCCTTACTCGACGTTCAACATTTGCATCCCTATCTACGACAACTGTTAAATCCGTTGTAGGAATTAGCTCTCGAATCCGGCGCTCCAGATAAGGGACTAAGAGCGGCTCTGGCCATACCCGTTCTGAAGCTGATTGATGAACAGCCTGCAATCGTAACCCTTCCCAAATCTCCAGCACAGTGCCATCTGCTCCAATCATTTCCAAGTCATAGATGAAGGTATCACCTACTTGCGATCGCTCTTTGGCATATACGAAGTGGACATTAGCTGACTGCACTGCACTCGAAATCAGCCGATCCACTCCAATTGGCAAAATGGTTGCATGAGGGATACAGGCTTGGAGCGCATGAATTGCAGCATCGCGAGTCGCTGGATCGCCTAGAACAAGATCTCTTGGTAAATAGCGGCTAAACCAATTAGTTTCGGTAGCCAGTGCAATCTCAGCCAGACACTCCGTCGCTCTCAGTTTCCGGTAACCATGCAGCCGTTGAAAACGTCCGCCATGAAAGAGAATTTCACCATAGAGGTCTTGTTCAGGATTGAGCGAAACATGAGGTTTATTATCCTTAATATCAGCAAAGTGCTTGGACTGCTCACCTATCCCTGATACTTGCTTGCCAACCCAACAAATAGCTCGGAAATGATCGACCTGAAAAGCCGTTTGCTCACTTCTCAGAACAACCTCAATCTGGTTCTTCCCTCGTACCAGTGCTGCCAAACGAATTTTCAAAGGAGCACTCTCAGAAACTACAACAGGACGATTGAACTGCACATCTTCAAAAATCGGCAACTCAGTAGTTTCTAACAACGCCATTGCTACCTGAGCCATTGCCTCAAGCCCCAGGACTGCTGGAAAAACTCGCTCGCCTTGAAATACATGATCGTTTAAATAGGGATCGTTGTTGACTGACAGCTCGACATCAACAACCAGTTCCACACCGGGGTAATAAACCCTTGGCTGCTCAAGAAATCGTAGGAACGGTAGCTCTGGCTGTTCCAACTTGAGCGTCGGTGCCTCTCCAAACCGCCCCGTTACAACTACAGAAGTCATTGGCAAAGGCTGTGCAATCAAACGCTGCAACATTGTGATGCCAATATCAGGTGTAATTGGTGTAATGCCCTGCTGCATCAGCACATCAACTCGACCGAGGCGATCGCCCATGCCAACACCCGACCAAATTGACCACTCTACATTCAGACACCGACAGTTCGGATGCTCTGTCTGAAAATGCTCAATTAGCTGAGCTAACCACTCATTTGCCAACGCATAATCCGCTTCTCCTGGTAAACCAGTACGGGCAATAATCGAACCAAAGGTAACCAAGAGCCGTAATTGCTCTGGATTCACTGCTGCCAGTACATTACGAATTCCCTGCACTTTGGGGGCTAGCGTTTTCAAGAAATCCGCTCGCTCAAGAGAACTTAGTAGCTGTGGCACATTCACCCCAGCACCATGCAGAATAGCTGCGATCGGTCCCAAAGATGCCTCAACTTTTTGAACTGCATCCCGAACTGCATCTGCATCAGTAACATCAGCCGCAACATACTGCACCTGGACACCCGCCGCCGCCATTCTCGCCAAGTTGGTGGAAAGTTCAGAATCTGTATCAGGGTGCGATCGCCCCAATAGTGCCAGCCGAACTCCTGTTTCTCGGGCTAAAGAGAGCGCACATTCGGCAGCAATTCCTTTGCCACCACCTGTCACTAACAAAACATCATCTGGTCTTAGTGAAGGTTCAATCAGTTCTTCTGGTAAGGGCAACAGACGCAGCGCTGCCTCTCGTCGCCTTCCAGAGGCATCATAATGCGCCTCAGAATATCCCACAGCCGCCCTAGCTTCTGCCAAAATCCATTCCACAGCTTGTGGATGATCCACTGGTACATTGACAACGCAAGTCGTCACCTGCGGTGCTTCTAGATAAAGGGTTCGAGCAAATGCGGCTCCACCTCCACCCTGTTGCACCAGCACAAACCGAGCATTCTCTCGCTCTGCTAATACTGCGCGAACTCCCTCTAATAACAGCTCAATGTGAGGCATCTCCTGTAAAGACGCTGTACCAATCTCAAGTTCAGCAGGAAGACACACGACAACGCCATGACCCTCACAGTGCTTGAATGCCTCCTGCAACAGTTCTGCTAAAGGATGATCGGGGGTTGCGATCGCTCGCCAAGACCCTTGCGAACCAGCAAAACTCTGACGACGAGGTAGAGAACGCTCAACCAGTTCAACGGTAAACGTGCGTACCCATGAATCCACCCCCAACGGTAGTCTCTCTTCAATATTGTCTGCCCGCGAACCACCAATTCGTAAGAGTTCCTCTAATGCCTGAGCCGCCTCAGCAACCGTTGCATTGGCGTAATCGGTCGGAGCAACAGGTGGTGCTAAATTGAGCGATCGAGCAGCTTCCACCACAACTTGGCTAACGGTAATTGAATTGAGATGAAGATCGCCCAACAAACGATGATGATCTTCGACAGCAGAAACAGGAAGTTCTGCCCGTTGAGCAACTAACTGGCGAACTAGCTCTAAGGGTGATTTATCAAGGTGGGAATTATCTACTAAATCTTCAACCTCTGATAAAGAATATTGAGCCGCAGGGGAAATATTTTTGAGTTGCAATCCATTTTTTAAAGCGCTAGAGTTCGCTTCTTCCATCCGATCAGGATTGGGCAACGATTTAATATCAAGCTTTAGCGCTGCTGGCTCGGACTCCTCTGGGAATTTTGGTGCTAACTCACAGGGATTCACAAAGAATCGGGGATGCCAGTTCAGATCGAACGGTCGTGTAAATCGGTCAGCAAATAATGCTCTGTGATGAACTGGTGCTCCAAGTACAAACGCTGCTCCAATTGCCTGTAGCAATCCTTTTAGGGAAGCACTGCTGGCATCTAGGGCGACAACTGGAACGTTCGCGAATTCAGCAGCCAGTCCACTTAGAACTCGACCCGGTCCAACTTCAAGGAAGAGATCGACTTCTTCCGCTGCCTTCGTTACGGCGTCAATAAACCTGACTGGAGCAGTAACTTGGCGACAAAGGAGCGATCGCAGATCTTCACGATCTGCAATTGGAGACCCCGTGACAGTAGAGATAACAGTACGTTGCAAAGGTTGGAACGCTTCACCAGCAAGATGTTCCGCCAGTGGCTGTGCGGCGGCGGCGACTAACGGGGAGTGAAAGGCATGGGAGACGGGTAAGTTCACCGTCTTGAAGCCCCGAGCAGCAGCCCTAGCAACAACAGCAGCCACTCCCTCAGTTTGTCCAGAAATAACAGTCTGATGGGGTGAGTTCAGTCCCGCGATGACAACTACTTCGCCATTGAGTAATCCTGCCACCTCAGGCTCCGGGGCTTGGATACTAGCCATCGCACCCGTTGGATGCCCCAGTTCCGTCATTGCCTTTGCCCGAACAGTAGCCACTCGTAGCAATGCCGCCTCATCCAGAACACCAGCCCAGTGGAGGGCACTCAGTTCACCTAAGCTGTGTCCAACAGCGAGGCTTGCTGTAACGCCGAGCTTATCCAACACGCGCAACGCTGCCATTGAAGCTGTGACGATTGCCGGTTGCGCCACTACAGTTGCTTTGCTGTCACTCACTGTAGGGAAAGTTGCTCGCTCATACAGTTCTCGCACCAACTCAAAACGGCGGCACCACGCTCCCCCACTGATATGTACGGGTGAACCTTGTCCGGGGAAGAGGAAACCGATACGCGGCGCAGGTATACAGTCTCCAAGAAACACGCCTTTTCGACTGTCTAGCTGAGTTGTTACTCCATCTACAAGCCATGACCTCAGTAGTTCCAAGCAGCTTGTTAACTCCCTTGGACTGCTTGCCACGAGCGCTGCCCGTACAGGCACGGAACTTTTCGGGGTTCTTTCCAACTGGGCAGCCAGGTCAATCACCTCTGCCCTAGACAATCTGGGAGCTAGCGTCAGCAGATGTTCCACCTGCCGCCGCAGTTCGTCTCTATCCTGGGCACCGAGCAGAAGTAACTCAGCATCCTGGGCTGAAGTCAGCAGAACACGCTCTTGGGAACTGAGGGTCTGGCGTCGCTCAGCAGCAATCCCTTCCAGTACGACATGCGTGTTGATTCCCCCAAATCCCATAGCGCTGGCACCAGCACGAAGTGGCAAGTCAGCTGGCCAACTCTGACCTTCGCTCAGCACTCGCAGGGCAGGTTTTTCACTGGTCAATTCTGGGTGGGGCTGTTCGCAACCCGTCGTCGGTGGCAAGATTTGAGTGTAGAGAGCCATCGTCGCCTTAATCAGCCCAGCCACTCCAGCCGCTGCTTTGGTATGACCGATATTCGCTTTGATAGAGCCGATGACGGCGGGGGGGGCTACCGATGCTACTTCCCGACGAGCGCGAGATAGGGCTTGAAGTTCGGTGGTATCGCCAACGCTGGTGCCAGTGCCGTGTCCTTCAAAGTAACTAACGGTTTCAATACTGAAACCAGCCCGACGATAGGCATGGTGCAACGCTAAGAGTTGACCTTCAACTTCAGGGCGGGTAATCCCACCACTGCCATCCGATGAGATGCCCCAACCGCGAAGGGTTGCATAAATGCGGTGCTGCTGGGCTACGGCATCCTCATATCGCATTAACACCACAAATCCACAGCCCTCACCTGGCCAGAAGCCAGCCGAACGAGCGTCATAGACTCGCATCTCTTCAGATGCCAGTGCACCTGCTTTGGCAAACCCTACCAGCTCAAATGGGTCTAGGCTCAAATCCACGCCGCCCGCCAAGGCTACATCAAGATCTCCTGCAACAAGCGCGTTCGCCGCATTGGCAACAGCTAAAAGTGAAGAGCTACAGGCACCGTCAAGGGTATAGCCGCCTCCCTTAAGATTGAAATGATTGCAGATACGTCCGGCAATGGTGTTGGACAAGTTACCGGCAAGGGTTTCTTCGCCAATTGGAGAGAAGGGGGCTTTGTATTGTGCTTCTAGATTTTTTAGGAATGTAAGAGTATGCTCTGGCGACCAGCCTTCTTGCATCAGTGAAGCTTCGACGACTCGACGCACATAGGGCCAACGCAGCCGCATCGTATTCACTCTGGAGAATTCTCCAGTCAGTGTGTTGCCCAGCAAAACTCCAGTCGCATCACGGGGTAGGTTTTCCCCCTCAGAAAATCCCGCATCCGCCAAAGCTTGGGCAGCAACATCTAACGCCAGCCAGTGAACCCAGTCAGCGGAGCGAAACGTGCTGCCAGCGACTCGGAAACTAACGCGGTCGAACTCGTAGCCCTCAATGAGTGCTGCTTCAGCAGAGTAGGTGCAATCAGGAATACTTCGGTCAGCAGATAGATAGTCTGCCAAATTGAGGCGTTCCGCTGGTAGTTGCCTGAACGCCCGACGCTGGGCGAGTGCGTTTTCCCACAGCTCAATGGGTGAGCGAGCATCTGGATAGCAGCAAGCCATGCCAACAATAGCGATCGCAGGTATCATCGCTCACACTTCCCCGACTACTGTGGATGCTGGCACCAGAACCTTCGTGCGTGCCATGTTGGTAGCCAATGCTTGGGCATAAAAAACCAGTCCCCGCAAGGTGCAGACTAGTGTGAGAGCGAAGAAAAACCCAAATACGATGTGGCTGACCATCAGTAACCCATAAACCGCTGCAACTGACGCTCCAAATATCACTTGGTTTAGCGGTTTACTGGGCGTTGTGCCTGGATCTGTCACCATATAAAAGGTGAACAAGAGAAATGCCACACCCGTCATTGGCACGAATCCAGCAACGATTGGCATCCCAAACACTAAGCTTCTTAATAAGGCTTGTACAGCGAATCCGCCTAACCAAGCGGCTATAAGGGGAAGTCGATGGGTGAAGCGAGCGTTCAAGAAGGTTCCAGAAACGATCAGCAGTCCGGGCAGAATCCAATCGCCTATACCGCTGAGATTTTCAGTGAATTGATAAGGGGGAGCAATACCCACCCAGGGAAAGAGCAGGAGAGTAATCGTGATGCCCAAGTTAGAAGGGTTCAAGAAGTGCCGCGTGCTATTGCCAACTGGCGCACGAACGATCGCTTTCGAGCCGATGGCGACGGCAGTGGCAAAAGCGATTAGTAACAGACGATCATTCGCGTAAAGCAGCATAGCGATCGCCAAACCTGTAATGTGGGCGGATAGCAGGAAGTCAACAAGCTGCCCGAAACTACCGACGAAGCCAGGTGTACGTTGATTAACCCAAGCGTCAACCCATTCAAGTAGTATCTCCAGGCTGTAGGCAGTAACCAGAGCAACTAAAGGCTGCGCCCAGGATTGCTCAAAGCCCAAGATGGTGTGTCCCAAAATGTTCAAGAGACTAATCGCTACAGCGAAGCGTCGCAACCCTGCAAGGCGGTTCGTTCTATCCCAGTTGCTATCTATGACCATCAATCACACCTGTCCTTTTGCTGAAGATGTTCTCGGCTCTGTTGCTAGGCTGGAGCCAACAGCGTTTGTGTCAAGCAGCACCGTGTGCCAACCCGGCGTTAATTGCAACGTTTCCTGATGCACCTGACCTTCCAAATCTCGCCAATGCAGCTCAACTGGCATCTGAATATCGCGCTCAAGCTGACCTAGCCCGAAGTGGAGGTCAGGACTGCGGGCTCCGGAATGACCGTTGCCGCCATCCACCTGGGCTACCAGTCGTCGCCCATCTGGAAGGTAGACCGTTGCCGTAGCTCCAATCGCAGGTCGTCCTAGTGTCTCAGTCCCCGGATGACCAGGACGAAAACTAGTTCCTGACAACTGTTGTGAGTGAAGTGGCAGCAGCAGATGGAGTCCTAAAAAGGTGCCAGCCTGGGGACTCTCATTGCGATACAAATAGGAAGGCTCCCACTGGTTCGCTACGGCGAAATCTAAATCGCCATCACCATCTACGTCAGCTGTGGCAATCCCACGAGTAACTTGGGGTTTGTCAAGCCCCAGTTCCTTGGCAAGGTCGTAATACCGTCCATTAGAGGCACGCACAAAAAACGGGTTATGCTGATGGCCGCTCAAGTCGTCACCGGGTTGGAAACGCGGCCAGACACCTGGTAGCTTCAGAAGTTCATCATTGCCCATCGCCAGTTCGTGTAACTCTGGCCAGCGGTTGACAGTGCCTTTGGCGAAGCCTGTTGCCTGTAGCGCCTCAAGACCTCCGTCGTTATCAAAATCACCAAACTTTGTTTCCCAACCCCATCCACTTCGGGATAAGCCCAAGGGTTCGCTGCGATCGATATAGGGGGCAACACCTTTACTCATGCGATCGAGTTCGCCTGTGCTGACAAAGAGAAAGTGACTTTCTTCTAGGGCGTATTCAGCAGCAATGTTACTCACATAAATGTCGAGCAATCCATCCTCGTTTACGTCCCCGAAGTCCACCCCCATGCCTTTGAATCCATCATGACCCAGCACTTTGGAATTGGGGGTAGTCAGTGTTTTCTTACCTTCTAGAAGCGCAAACTGGAGTTCCCCTGGTTTTGAGCGATTGTGCAGTAGTCGGTCGGGTCCAAAATCATTAGCAAAATAGATTTCAGGGAGGAGGTCGCCGTCAAGATCCGCCGTTCCCACAGCTAGCGTCCAACCGCGAGCAACAGACTCGTCTAAAACCCCCTTAGCCTCTTGGAACCGCACTGTCGGTTCTGCCCCTATCGTTGCCCCTGCCCACAGCATCAGCCGATTATGCCCACCGTTGTAGGCTCGGGTCATCGAATGCTGCATGGACTCTACGCCAGTGGCATTAACGTTGAGAATTTCAGCATCATCCTGAAAGTAGTTGCCGACAATTAAGTCAGGGTGTCCGTCACCATCCAAGTCTGCAAACGTAGCGGCATTGGTGTACCATCGCTGTTGCTTTGGTACTATCTCTCGCTGTACATAAATGTTGCTGTTGAGAGTAGAAACATCTCGGCTGGTTGTCTCTACCGTGTTTGCTTCTGCCTGAGCATGGAGAAAGGCAATGGGGGTGCGTCCCCAATAGTAGACAAGGATGTCCATCAGCCCATCTTCATTTAAGTCTCCAGGCAGGCAACCCATTGGTGCCATTGTGGCTGGATTGTAGGAGAGAGCAGTTGGCTCTAGCTTGAAGGGTTGATAACGGTTAGTCGTTCCCGGCACCGACGCTACAATGACTCGATCGGTTCGTGTGTCTACATAGCAAACATCGTTGGATAATCCATCTCCGTCGAGATCGTTCAGCGCTACGGAGGCACCGACGGAGGAAATCCAGGCTGAGTGACGCTCCAGACTTGGGTGAACCGCTCGCACAAATCGGGGCGATTGTCCCTTTAACTCAGGCAACGGCAAGCTTGAGAAGTCAAAGCGGTCTGCGATCGCAGCTTGTTCGGTAGCCGACAAGGCGGGAAGGCGGGTAAACCCGAATAACCCTAAAATTACAGCGATCGCTAGCAGCCGCTTGACATGCTGCTGGATGAAACCTGCCAAGATACTCATGCTTTGACCCCCTCAGCTAAGAATTGATTCTGAATGCGCTGACGCCAGAGTTCGTAGGTCGGCAAAGCTCCGTTAGTCGGTAGCTCCTTCAGAGCCATGTCTGTAATCTCAGCGGCTGCTTCAGCCGACATTCCGCACAGAACCTGGCACGCCAACTCGGTGTGAACAGCTGGGTTGCCAGCCCTAGACCGTGCCTTCGCAGCAAACGCCGCTCCTTGAGCTAGCTGAGGCAAGTAAGACTTAGCGGCTGTCCGCAAAGCGTCTATGTCTGAACGCTCCACACCACCGGCATAAGCACAGGCGAGACCGATGCCACTCCAAAGGTCAGCCTGACGCGATGGGCAAAAAGCGGCGATCGTAACCGGGATGTGATTGACATCAGCACCGTTGACAAACCACAGACTGCGCCCCAACCCTTGGTCAAAGACACGGCGGGCGTAATCAGAAACTCCTGTGGGGATAGCCTGCTGCTCCACATAGCGTGAAGCGTGGAAATACCCCTCGTGGAAGCCATAGCCATCAACTGATAACCAACCCAGTAAGGAGTCCAGTTTTGCTAAAGATGGCTCGATGCGCTGACGCATCCGTGCCAGCATCCAACCCACACCCACATGTACCATGTAGGCATGAGCAGCCCCAGCGTCTGCCAAGAAAACCTGCACCCGATTCCGATTCCAGGGTGTTAGGTAATCCAACAGGGCAAGACCCATTGCTGCTCCCTCGAAGGCAAATCCACGTAGTTCAGGAGCAACTGCATTTAGCTCAGTGATAAGGGCTTGAGGCTCATCGTTTTCGATGGCTGCTGCATGATAGCCATATAAAAAGGTGTAACCAATCTGCTCTAGGCGCTGCTGCGCTTCGACATTATTTCTCCGAAACCCTCGTCGAGCAAAGGTTGCTTCTTCGAGAGATATGCCAAAAGCTAGCTGGCGCAGCCGTTTTAGAGAAACCATTCTTTACTTCCCTTTGGCAATTAAGCACAGATACATTGCAAAGCTGTTGTTACTCAAAAGTGGCTTTCCCTAATTGATTTATTTAATAACTATCAGGAACCAATACCCAAAATAGGGTGTAGCCATAGCTACAGCTTTGCCGCAAGTCTAAAACATAAAACTTTTGTAGCTTATAAAATTTATCTCCAAATTAAGTAACTTTAAAGGCATCCTAAATTCAGCTTTATCCTAAGAAGTTAGCTTTTTCTATAAGGCTAAAATAGCTTTTTTAAGCTAACGCACTTTCTCGTTGCACTTTTTGTAGCCCAAATCCCTTACAGCAAGGAATTCAGTTAGAAAAGTGAATAACTGTTTGCTTAACTCTTAGGAAAGGTAGAGTTTTTTGGCAAAAGAGCTTGAATTGATTAAATCTACACTGCGCTATATGGAGAACTAGAAAAAATTCCATTTTTTTTAATAACTTCTATGCCCGGAAAAAATCTTAGTAGATACTATCGGGAAAAATTAAAAATTGTGATATTTTTGTCGAAATGTTAAGTGAATATATATGAATAATCTTGTTCGCGTGCCCCCCAATTTTTTTAATCATCCCTTGACAAGTTATTTCATTCTTTAGGTACAGGACAAACTCATATACAGACAAGGTGAGTGGAGCTCTCGCATCGCGCCCTGGGCTTGATAAAGCACTGGAACAACTCCGCCCAGGTGACACACTGGTCGTATGGCGACTCGACCGTTTGGGACGTTCCCTCAAGCATTTAATAGAGGTAGTGGAAGACCTTAACGCTCAAGGGATTGGGTTCGCCAGTCTGACCGAGAGCATTGACACTACCACCAGCAACGGAAAGTTAATCTTTCACATCTTCTGTTCTCTGGCGGAATTTGAGCGCAACATCATCCGCGAGAGAACAATGGCTGGATTAGCAGCGGCTAGAGCTAGGGGGAAGAAGGGCGGTAGAAAGCAGACTGTCACCCAGAAGAAGATTGCAACAGCCCAGAAGCTAGCAGACACTTCGACCGACTCCATCGCCGACATCTGCGCGTCTCTAGGAATCAGCCGCAGCACCTACTATCGACGCACTCGCCCCCAATAGGGAGCCAATCGATGTAGACTAATGTCCACTCACAAGCGGACGCGGATACATCCCAACTTGCAGTCATTCACCTCAATGTCTTCGTCAGCTTCCCCCTAGGTTTAAGGGTCATTAAGTTTGAACTTGTCGCCGTGTTTGCGCGGTCGTCCTTTCCCAGATGCTGATAAGCCGCTTGAGGAATTGCTCCATCGTCTGTCAAGTTCCATGTTGGCTTCGGAGAGTTGGTGGTACTTCTCTCAACTTCTGCCAGAGTTGAGCAGTTAGTGCAAGCCACTGGCTGCTCTTTACCACCCACTTCACGCTAGACTATTCACTCTCTCAACCCCTGTCACAGCTTGCCTACTTGAAGAGCGCCTATTCATACGCTTGCGCTCACGAGAGCGCTGCTGAGTAGAGCGCCTTAGTCTGAAGTACAGAAACTAACTTCGACAAAAAATCCACTTGCCCTTTCAATTTGGTAGAAGTTATTAGTCCTCAAGCGATTAAAATTATGCCAAATAGAATTATTAGACCCAATGAGTTTTTTAATCTAGACTGCTTTAGGCTAGATAGAATTCGTTATATCTCTAACGAGAAGAATTATCTCTTAATAAAAAGCATGCCTGCAACAATGGAGGTATGTGTGCGCTGGGGCAGGCAAGAGATCGCTCATGACGAAGCACTGGGTTTTGAACGAGTGCTCACTCCTACGGTTTTCCCTTACTTAGAAGACACGCCTCAAGCTCGCGAATATTACTTGCTAGCCCAACGTATTAAAGATGTTGCTTTATTCAATTTCTCTCCCCAGAATGATGATCAGGCGGGTGTGATGCGAAACGAGCAGCACTATTGGCAATGCAAATCCATTTTGCTGGCTAACAAAATCTTGAAAGTGTTTCCTGACCACACTCAACTAGAGGATCTTGTCCAACAACTCTTATCGGAGAGGTCATTCAAAAGGCTTCAAATCGACGTAGCGGCTTACTTAAGCCTTTATTACCTTCTTAAAGCCGGAGAATCTGAGATTAAAGATTGGGCAAAACCAAAAGGCATTGACTATCCCTTTAAGGATTTTCTACAACTCTTCATTCACATCCTCAAAACGAACTTTGACTACTCTTATCAAAACGTAGTTTCCGACCCAAATCCCCTTTGGTTTTCTAAGAGGGCTGAAAAAGACCGCCTTCGGAGATGGATAAAGTTCTTTGCCGATCACTATAGCGACGATGAACAAGAGGAACAAAAGTATATCAATTTTTTGATGGATACGGGTTGGGAAGGTTATTCGCTCCTAGTACTAAAAAACCTGAAAAGAATTAAGCCATTCGGTCAACTTTGGAATATTTATTTGAAATTTCAAAGAGCAAGAATCAAAGCGATTGATGATGTTCTTTACTGGAAAGACAATATTCCTTATCAAACCACACAGACTTGTCAGAAACTGCCGATCAAATCTATCAGATCTCCCACAGGCGCGTCAACGTTTGATTTCGTTTATAAGACTTAACTGAATTCAAAAGCAACTTACTTTTTTGTTTTGGTATCTGACTACCCGACTCAAAATGGTTTAGCTCTCATCAACAATCTGCCCTGACTTACCCATCTAGATAGAACGGCTAGAAACCTCTTTCCCTGGTTAATTCCAAGGCTAATTTTGTGCATCACCAAGACCTGATGGTGATGCACAAAACTCGCTGGTCTTTTTTCAACAACTACCCAACTTTTGAGGTTAATAAATCATGAAACAACGCCCACCACTACACAAATTACTTACAACGCCACCAGAGCCGCCCACAAGTACTAGCCCGAAACTAGTTCTGGGTTATGTACGAGTTTCTTCTCGTGAACAAGCCCTTAATTCTCATGCCCTTGAACAGCAAATCGCACGCTTGGAAAATGCGGGAGTTGATTTGGTTATTTGTGATGTTCAAAGTGGCAAAAAAGATAATCGCCCTGGGCTAAAGAGACTGTTAGCCATGATTGAAAGGGGTGAGGTTTCTGAAGTTGTCATCACCCGCATCGACCGTTTAGGCAGACGTATCCCAATCATCCGTAAGTGTGTGGATGTCTTCCAAAAATACGAGGTCAATCTGCGAGTGTTGGATCAAGATATCACTTTAGGTAATGCTGGGGGTCGGCTCATGCTGAATCTCTTGGCGAGTTTTGCTGAGATGGAGGTGGATCAACTCTCGGAGCGGGTGAACCACGGCATTCAGCACCGACGCAACAAGAAGCTCGCTTGTTCTTGTATCCCTTTTGCTTACACTACGGTTAACGAACGCTATGCTCTTGATCGTACTCCGTTTCTTTGTCTCCTATCCGAGCGCCCGGCTAACTACCAAGACTTTTACCAATTAGAGATGGAACCGTTACCAGGACTGTCTCCAGCACAACTGGGAGAGGACTGTATACGCATTTTTTTTGAAACTCAAAGCGTTAGTAAAGCGGTTCGGAGCCTTACGAATAAGTATGGTCTCCAGCGCTGTCGAAGTAAGAGGAACGGTAATGACAAAATCTTCTACTGGAACCCACATGGTCTAAAACGTTGGTTAACGAATCCGGTTCTACAGGGACATACGGCTTACCTGAAGCGACGGACGTTACCCGATGGGAGACGGCAAACTTTGCCGCCGGAACAGTGGCAGATTGTGCAAGATACCCATCCCAATGACCGCTTACTTACGCCGGAGCAGGCAGCGCAGATTCATCAAATCCTTGAGTTCAATGCCCGTCATGTTGGTGGAGGCTTCTTCACTGATGATTTAGAGAGTCTTGATAATTACCGAGAGTTTTCCTATCTCCGGGGTTTAGTCTTTTGTGCTGAATGCCACGCCAAAGCGATTACCAAGACTAGGTACTCCAAGGATGGACAGCAAACCTACCACTACTTCGCCTGCCGCCATGCACGCCAAGGATGTAACAACTTGAAGGGTACTCGTAAACACCTAATTGAGGATGAACTGAGCAAGTACTTTTTGCAGCAGTCTCAGGTCGTTGTTGTTGAGCCAAATGATACGTCCCTTGTAGTTCCTAAGCCTACAGAGAAACTCAAGCAACTGGAGGCGGATTTAGCCAACTTGGAAAAGATACAGATGCACTCGGACGACTTAGAGCGAATAAAGGAAAATCTCCGCCAACAAATTCAGGACGAGCTAAATCCCTTCTCCCAGCGCTCTTTGGAGCGTAAGACGGTTCAAGAAATTCTTCAAGCTGGAAATAATTTAGCGATTTGGACTCTGCTTAGTGCTGATGAACGGATGGCGGTGATTCCCCGGTTGGTCGAGCGCGTTACGGTCGCTAACGGACTTGTTAAATCCATTGAGCTAAAAGTTTAGGTCTTTGCAAGGAGCATCCCATGACTAAATGTAATTTCGAGCTGATCAAGCTGCGGACTGAAGTGGCTCTTCAGCAAGTGCTGGTTGAACATGGGCATCAACCCAGGGTGTACGGTCGTGAATGTCCTTTTTGTCACTCGACTGATTTTGTCAAGTGCGGTATGGAAAACGGCAAACAGCGCTACCTTTGCTGTTCTTGCAAGCGACGCTTCAATGAACGTCCTGTGTTTGAGTGTGATTGTTTGGCGGTCGGGCAATCTCCCAAGTGTCAGGATTGCCCACAGTTCCAGTCTATTATGCAAGCGGCTAAGCAACGGGTGAAGGAATTAGCTGATTGGAGTGTTGAACAACTGCAAGGTGTCTTGCCACAACCTCCTCAACAGAAATGAGCGATTTTCCGGGGAGCTTGTTAGGCAACCACTTCAAAATTTTGTGAGGGTGCTTCTCCGGCTCTCCCTACTCCCGTTTGCTATTTCTCAGTGAGGTCTATTGACCCAGACAAAGGCGATTCAAAAGTGTTGTTGGGATATCTTCGTAGCACTCCAACATGATATCCGCCAACGCCAAGTACCAACGGTGGTGAGGTCTAGAGGCTCGTTCGTTGCGTCCTCTTGTGAACCATCGACTGACTGTAGCGATGTCACAGTGGCATAATTGTGCCATCTGAGCATAAGTCACTGCCCATTTGGCATAGAAGTCTTTAGGTGTCATTTCAACTTGGCAGTTGGCAAACTGTTCGATTAACCGCAATTCTCGCGGTCCTATGGGACGTGGTTTAGTCATTGTCTTCATCTAAATCTGTAGAATTTGGCACATTTAATTGGGTAAATCTTTGCTTTTCAGTCGCGAATGACCGAGGCAGGGCTTTGGCTCTCTTGCTCTTGAACGGTCTAGCCTGGAGTTAGTCCACACCGATTGTGCGTGGGTTGATTCCACTGGCTCTTGTCGCGCTCTCAGTGGAGGAGAAGGCTTCGCTGGAGCAGCGCTTTTCGCTCGGATTTCCTATATCGAGATGAACTCGCTAGTCGTGGACTGTATCGACAACAGCAAGCGAAGGGAGAGTACACCTACAGCAATATCGCCCAGATTGAGGGTGGGCGGCGCTAGTAGAGAAGTGTGGAGGTTTTCTCCGTGAGTGAATTGTCTAGCCTCAGGAAATCTCCCCAATAGGTAGTTAAGTGTCTGTATTTTGCTCTGACGACAAATAACTTTTTCCGATTGAGCCGCTCTCAAACAAGGAAATCTGTTGTGTAGTCTCCCCCTCCTTTAAAGATCCAGTCTTCATATTTAAGGGGGGGATGACTACCACTGCTGTTTGAGAAGTGAGAGGATTGAAACTCTGATTTTGAGGCGCTTGTTCTCGCTTGTGTTGTCGATAGTTCAGGACGGACATGGCAAAGTCCCACACCTCCAGGTCTAGACCGTAAACCCGCACCTGATGTCCGCGACGACCCCGACGATAGAGTAACTTGAGCTTGAGACCGAGCTGCTCCAGTAAAACCCCCAGAATCCAAATCGGCGAAGCATCCGGTTTAAAAGTCACGTTAAGGACCGACTTAATCACGCCAGCATAAGTCTGACAGCACTGCGATAGAGCCACAAGTTCGGGGTCATCGGGGTGAAACTCTCGCTGCGGGTTCTCTAGCAGTCCCTGCACAATCTCCAGTAAACCAATCCGCTGGCGAACCAGGCGTCGAAGCGAGTAGTTTTTCCAATCGGTGCAGACCTTAAATCGTTCTCGTTCACGAGCGTCTCGATCCAAGACCACCTCTGCGGGGGCCAGTGCTAGCTCCAGTTGGATGAGTTGACTTCGCCATCTCCCCTTATTGTCCTGGCACACTAGCTCGACATCGGGTGAGCGCCCATAGAAGTCTTTGATATAGTAGTGCTCCAGTTGTTGGCGCTCCTCCAAATTGAGTCGGTCTGCCCGAAATTCCAAAGCTTCCGCCTCTACCTCTGAGATGTCCTGGGCTTGGGCAATCGCCTGTGCATTCATCAGTAGGACTTGCTCTCTTGATTCCTGCCAACGCTTCTGGGTCTGTTGGTTATTGTACCCTTCCATCCGAATCAGGGTGTGCCCTTCATCCTCCAGCAACAGCGCCAAGTCAACCCGGAGGTTGTTAAGTGAGAAATGATGCCGTGCTAAAAGCTCACTCCACAATTCCAGGTAATTGTCATCCTCAACTCCCCGTGCCCCCGTCTCCGGGTTGATGTGAATCAACAGCTTGGCTGTTGCCTGGTTGTTCTGGAGGAGAGAAAGGCGGATTTGAGTAGGATTAGTTGGCTTGTAGCCCCCCCTCAAGCGGGGATTGACCCAGATATGGTTTTCCACCTCCTCCGATGGACGGTAGCGAGAGAAACTCTGGGCGCATTCAGTTGCTTCCTGAGTTCCGCCAAAGTACAACCCAAAGCGGGCATGGAAGTGGAAGTCACAAATGTCCACCCCAGAAACTAGGCTCGGGGAATAACAGACGACACGATACTTCTTTGACTCTTCATTTGGGTCCTTGAGGAAAGCTTGCTGAAGCACTTCCCCAGAGTTCTCTCCGTGAATGGTCAAGATGGGTAGTTCCGGAAAGGCTTTTCTTAGGTCTTGCTCTAGCGTTTTACAGAAATTGAGGGAGTCACTTGAGACGATAAAGTTCTGTCCATTCAGTAACATCCTCACCATCGTGTCGTTCAAGGCGGTGTGATTTGAACCCTCATACCAGTAAATCTTCCTCCCTTGCCCCTGGTAGCGGTTCTCCACAAGAAAGGGCTTTTCCCCCTCACGTAGCTTGGACAGATAGTTCAAGGTAATATTGCTGAGATTAGCATCAAGGGCAATGACATACCGGGCCGTGCGGATGAAGTAGCTGAACACCTGTAGGAGCAGGTGATGGTTTTCCTTAAAGTTCCTGCCCTCCTTTGTGCAGAGGCACTTCAAGATTTGTTCCACTTCATCGAGAATCACAAAATCGTAGCGATTGCCCTCAGTGGCGATTTTCCACAAGCTATCAAGGGTGCAGGAGAGTCGCTGAACTCGTTCTAGTTGGCTCTTACACTCTGAATACATCTTTGTGCCCAGCCGCAAAGACAGCGAGCGTAGTAAGCTAACCAAGTGACCAAGGTTGAGGACTTTCGCTCCTGGATATTGCTGAAGCAGCCGGGAGAGCCACTCCGTTTTGCCCCCTCCCTTGCGAGCTTTGATGCCGATTAAGCCCCCTTGCGTCGGTAATGGGAAATCAGGTAGGAAGCGTTCGTTGAGGCAGAGCGCTGGCTCTAGAGTTAGGCGCTCCTGACGACAGTAACGGTTCAAGGAGACGGCTTGCTTCAACAGGGATTCAACGGCAGCGGCACCTCCCTCGCCACAGGCAACGATGAAATCATCAACTCCGGTCTTGTCTACTCCCGGTAGCTGTGGCAGTTTGACCAGCCACACTAAACAGCCAGCCTGAGCCAACAAGCCGCCGAGTTTTTTCGATTCCCGGCGTACAGCCTGGATTGTCTTGGGTTTGGTTTCAGCATCAAAGACAATATAGATTGTTCTCCCCGAAGTGGCAAAGGGAGCGAGGAAGGGGCGCAGTTGCTTACCCTGACCGTCGGGATTGAATGCTCCCATTGTGATGCCAGAAAGGGCAAGTGCCACATACCCCAAGCTCAGGAGACAGCCGGCTTTCTTCATCCCCTCTGTAATAAAGATGGGAATTTCTGGGTGATTGATGACCCAGTTCCAAAAACCCCACTGCCTGTCTTCGTCCGTGAGCGGTACTTCGTAACGTTGTGACACTTGCTGCCAAATTTCGTCAGTCACGGGAACAAAGCCCCCTAGCACCCGACCCGTACCCACAGGGTTTTCGTACTTTCGGACTTTACCCTTGTGGGAGTCGAAACGAGGATGTGCCAGCTTAACCTGGAAGGGAACTTTTGCCCAGTCATCCTCCGGGTCAAGGGTATAGATGATGGCAGCGTACTCAGTGGCTCTGGCCTGACGACCGAAGCGAACGACGTGCCAGTTGAGAGCCTCATGAATGGGGTAGCGAACTTCCCCACCCGCCTCGGACTCAGTGTCAGCGACAAGTTCAACAGTGCTGTGAAAAAGTCCCAAGCTGACTCCGCTTTCTTGCGTCCATTCGTGTCGGGTTCTCTCTTGAAACCGAACAATCAGTTCGCTGCTGTTTTCCCTGAGTCGGTCTGGTGGTTGAGTTGTAGACGTGGCAGGCAAGCCAGCACCCACGTTATTGAACGACGGCTCAGAGGTACATTCCTGCACAACGTTGGTGAAGGCTGATGTTGAAGTCGTAGAGCTAGATCGTGTGAGTGAGTCGGTCGGGATGGTGTTATCGAAGTTATCGGAATTCATTTTCTCTGTCCCTCATTTGAGTAGATGGACACAGAGAGCCATGTATTGACTAGTCGTGGTAGTTAGGAGTGCTACGACTAGGATTCTAAAAATTTGTGATTATACAAGGTCTCTCCGTCCAGGGTTTGGAGGGAGAGAGAGCTATGTGTCAGGTGAAGGAAATTCTGTTTGGCAAAAACGTCCTTATTGTCTGTTGGACACGGCAAGCCCTCAATCCCAGATGTGGAGAGAGATAGAGAGAGCAATGCCTTAGGTCAAGATCTGTCTTTTATAGCCCTACTGTAGGAGTTGCTAGAAACTACAGAATAGCCCTACAATAGACACACAGATCTATAGGCTATCTAACTGTCAAGTCGCCAAACTAATCGAGTTAGATTCCTCTATCCCTGACTGAATTAATTTCCCAAAAGCCCCTACTATTTTGCGGTGGGGGTTTTTTGGGTTCTAGTCGTTGGTTCTAGAACATGGCGCTCACCTCAACAATTTCAAATGTGGAAACTCTGGCGGTGAGCCTCCCAGACTCCTCTGGCTGATTAACCAGGTATTGGCTTATCTGGTGGTGAGAATGGACAGAAGTGAGAGTGTTTTCTGGGGTTAGGTACATGTAGCTCACCTGATGATTGTGGATGCTATGTTTACTCATTATTCTCTGAGCCTGTGATTAGTGCAACTGTTCTATTAAAGTATTCAAGGCCGTGTGAATACTTAAAGCCCTTAACGTTATAAACTTGCGGCTTTGGTTTCCAAACGTTTAAAGTTCGCATCCTTGCCATTTCGCCTCTAAATTTGTTCAGGATGAAAAGTTCTTGGATATTCCTTGACTTCAACAACTGTTGACTCTAATAATTTCCTACCAGATTGAAAGGGTAAGTGGATTTTTTGTCGAAGTTAGTTAATTAGTTAATCAGCCTCCCACTAAATGGTCATTTTTTTGGACGCTCCTGCGGACTAATGTTATATAACTTATGTATATAACTTAGTTAACAACTAAGTTATATAATTAACTGAGAGCTTAAAAGGGGAGATGGCGAAAAGAAAACTAAAGAAAAGTGATCGCACTCTCCACGGTGAGCAAAAGCAGAGATACAGCCTTAGCCTAAGTCCGTCAATTGTTGCCTATGTAGACAAGCGGGCAGCAGAAATTGGTATTTCTCGCTCTGAATTTTTTGAGCAACTGGCTAGAGCAGATCAAGAAGACCCAATTCTTGAGTTAGAGGAGGATGGTTCCGATGCCTAAGACCAAGGTAACGGTTAGAGCATAGAATGAAAAGTTTCAAAACCTACGAGGAGAAGTGATAGACGGTCAACTAATATCGATTAGCCTGTTTTCTGGAGCCTTCGGGCTAGACCTGGGATTAGAGCAAGCAGGATTCCGCACGGTTAGCGTGGTGGAATATGACGCGGACTGCACAAAAACCATAGCTCTTAACCGCCCACAACTTAAAGAGAGCGCTGTTCCTAGAGATGTGCAGCAGGCTACTGCCGAGAGGCTTTTTGAGGAGGGGGGAGGTGCCTTGGGCATCGGTAGATCCTTGCAACCAGGGGAAGTAGATTTAGTTGCTGGTGGTCCCCCCTGCCAACCGTTTAGCACCGCCGGGAAGCGTCAGTCCGTTGGCGATCCGCGTGGCAGTCTGTTCATGGATTTTGTCAGGCTTGTCCAAGGCATCCAACCGCGCTTCTTTATTATGGAGAATGTCAAGGGGTTACTCTCGGCTCCGCTCCGTCATCGACCCCATTCCCAACGCGGGGCTGGTTATCCACCTTTGGAACCCGATGAGATGCCTGGTGCAGCCCTGAAAGTGGTACTTTCAGAGCTGGATAGCCTAGGCTATAAGGTTGTTTATGGTCTCCTAGAAGCTGCCGATTACGGTGTCCCTCAGAACCGACAGCGGGTGATCTTCATTGGCTCAAGGGATGGTCTGCTGGTGAATTTACCCCGACCAACTCACAACCAGAAGCCTTCTCAAGGACGGCAACAGTGGTTAACGCTTAGAGATGCGATCGCATCTCTAACAGACCCTGAACCGGAGTTTGTCCCTTACTCGGAGAACCGTCTCAAATACCTACGACTCCTCTCAGCAGGGCAAAACTGGAGGTATCTACCCGACGAACTCAAGAAAGAAGCGATGGGTGGAGCTTATAATTCTGGAGGCGGCAAAGTAGGATTCTACAGGCGGTTATCATGGGACAAGCCTTCACCCACTGTAACCACCTCTCCACATCAGAAGGCTACGGATATGTGCCATCCAGAAGAACTTCGTCCTCTAAGTGTCCAGGAATGTGCGCGGATTCAAACGTTTCCCGATGACTGGATATTCTGCGGCTCGACCACTTCTAAATATAGGCAAATCGGTAATGCCGTGCCTATGCTGCTTGCAAAAGCCATTGGTGAACACATTCAAGATCTAATTGCGGGGAGGAATTTACACGAAAGGAAAGAGTTCGAGCAACTTACACTGTTCCCACTTTTTTCAACTTGATCTGGACTACCACTGGCTCTCGTATTTACATGAAATCGAACGGCAAAGACAACTGCTTGATTGCCTCTTTATCTTCCCAAACGCTACTCTCTATGTACAAGGCTTTAGGATTAGCAGTGATGGTCTTGCTAACAAATATAGAGAAGTCATCTTCAGAGACAGAGAGTGTTGGATGCCCCACTTGGCATTTCAGATTGTGCCATTCGTAACACCCCTTCTTTGCATTGACTCTATGCCACTTGATAATCGTTGTTCCCGTTCGTATATTACTCCGCGACCGAGATTCTACTGATGTTTAATCTTATGTCTCGCTGCTAGGCTAGGCACTGGGGCGATAACGGTGTTTCAGATGGACGCAGGGACAGCAAATTCAGTGAAAGTAGTCCTCTCTTCAAGCTTACGAAGGACTTTAGACCGCCGTGCCGTGGAGGAACCTTATGACCCCGAAGAATTTAGGCGTACTAGCCCGTTCCACGCACGGTTAGTACCTGATGCGATTTGGAGGGCATCGAAGTTTGAACGCTCGTTCGTCACGTCAATTGGTCAGGGAGTCTTCGAGCAAGTTGCTGTCATCGTTGCAAAAGGTGTAGGGCATCAAGCTACTCAAGGGAATCGGGAAGCTGGATTAATTTGGACGGGGCAACTCAATGAAATTGAGCGTATCCTCAGCGAGCTTAGGGGAAACAAAGGACGACCAAACTGGGACGCAGAACTACTGAGGATAGCTGCTACTACGGGGATGGGGCAACAACTTCCACTGACCGTTATTTCCGACCTATTTGTTTGGAAGTTAGATGGTACTAAACACTTTTATTCATTAAAGACCGTTAAGCCAAATTTGGATCAAACCGAGAAGGCAAAGTCGGATATGTTGAAGTTGAAAGCGATAGACGCGGCGAACCAGGCGTACTTTGCCTTACCCTATAACCCTTACTTGACTCGTCAAGCATATGGCTGGAAACAACCTTTCAAAATTTTTGATATGCATCATGATTCATGCATCTTAATAGGTGAGGAGTTCTGGGACGGTGTTGGTGATGCAGGAACTTACACAGCACTCTTGGATGTTTTTGAAGAGGTTGGTAAGGAGTTTGAACCTGAGATTCAAGAATATCTTGCTGGGTTCGAGGATAGAGAAAGCTGATTATTCTGACGAAACTTGCTCCTTTCCTGGAAAATATTAATATAGTCTTCAGGTTTGCTATAAATAAATGCAGGTTAGGAAGGGAGTCAGAGGTCAGAAGTAGTCAAAATATCCTAGCTCCTGAATTCCACCCTTTCCCAATGTGTGTTTAATTTCACCCACCTACTTAGCAAGCATTAAATCAACTTTCGTAGTTTGCTATTCAATTAGTTTCCCCAACCAGTGCATCTATGATCCAGAGCACCACTATTGTAAAGGCTTGCTTCAAGTGGAGACATCATCATAGGTAAAAAAACCAAGGCTACGGTTGTTGATATCACCCACAACAAACCCTCGATCCAAAAAGCGGTTAAATTCCTCACAGGATGTTTCAGGTACCAAACCGCAATTGTGGCAAGCCGCCAAGTTACATGAATCTGGTCCCTGTCCCCCCCTAACACCAATTTCCATACACACTGGGTCAGCGGAACACCAGCTAGCAACCTCAAGCGCCGCACGCACCATCGGCTCAAAATTATTAGGTTTGCCCATCCGCACAAGTCCTCCCATTGTTCCCTCGGAATCCCCAGCAGCGGTATAAATCAGCACCCCAGCCATTGGAGCATCGGGATTATCGGATACATATAGCCTTTCCCGCAGGGCAGCTGAGCTGTACCCACACTCGAAGGTAAGACGATTCATCAGTAAGTGAGCAAAGGTGTGCAAAAGGATGAATCGCGGTGTAAGAGGGCGATCGCGTAAATGCCGTTGCTCCTGTACTTGCTGGTAACGCTGTACCAGAGGCTTGATTCGCTCTTGAACCGCATCCTCATTTTGGTCTAACCACTGCTGGAGCCGCCTCTCGTTTAACTCCAAAAAGATGCCTTCACCATAAACTACATAAGCAGGCAACCATGAATTCTGGGGTGGTAATGAATTGCGCCTCAGAAGCTCTCGCAAGGAATGTAAATTTAAAGTCAGATCATTTTCGGGGAAAATACGGGTGAATCCGGCTAAAGCTCTAGTTTCCCTAAGCTTATTGACTAGCATGATTCGGGAGAAGTATCGGGCTATATCTAGATCGTAATTATCCAAATCAATCTTTCGACTTTTAAGCTGCTTCTCATCACGCTCAGTCCGTAGCACGTTAAATTCGGGACGGCGGAAATGGGTTTCTGGGTCATCACCCTCAACAAAAACTTCGTCTAATTCGTTATCTTCTCCTGAAAGGATTGTTTTTAGGGCAGCTTGGATATCCTTATTCGAGAAAGGTTGCAAAAGTTGTGGATATTGTTCTCGCAGGAATGCGGGCGTTATTATATCAATGTTAGCTTTTAATAGGGTTGCGATAAGTGTTGAAATAGGAGGTTCTTCCAGAGTAGAAATGAGTTCAGTATCATTGCCCCTTTGCAGGTAAATAGCACTCCGTACCTGAGAATAATACACATTAGAAGCACTGCGTAGAGAACCTCTCAAGGGTCGAGAACAAGATTCACTTTCTTCAGTTCCCAACCAAGGTCGTTTTCCTTGACAGAGAAACTGAGGAGACTCAGAATAGTCCTGAGCGGAATTTTTATTAAGATGTTTACTGAGAAATGTAGTGTCATTTCCATTATCTTGATCAGTCTCTGTAATCCTAGATAGCGAGCGTTTCTCCTTGCACTCACACTGAACGCTTAAACCTCCCAAAGTTGCACTTCCTGTTCCTACCAAACGCATTGGTTTCTGGCAAGTGGGATTATCAGAGCGATGTACCCACTCGCGCCAGGGGAAGTCTTGAATATGACCGTGATCGCACATCGCAATAATCGGAACCTGGACTAAGTACCTATTTCTTTTCTGCTCTTCGCATTTTGGGCATTTCTCCTTACTACGCTGAGGCAGTTTCAACTCCTTGAGGTGTCCACAGGATTGACAGTAATGCCATTGAGGAAAGCGTAAAAACGGGACAGTAAGAAGGGCATTAGGAACTGATGCTCCTTTATGGACTGTTCTGAAGTCCGGGGGAAGTCGAAAGTGATCGACTCCTAACTGCTGTGCCAGCCGCCATTCCTCAACTCGAAATTCTGATTGATCGACATCATCCCGACCATCTTCACGCTTATACCAGTGATCTAAACCAGCCGTAATCAAAGATGTTCCATCCCTAACAACTATCATTGCACCCACTCCGTAAGGTGCAATTAACTGGGCGCGTCTAATAGGACCTTTAGGCATCTTCTTCACCTCCTTCAAGTAAGTAAAGTTGAGTAATTTCTGCTTGACACTCTGCATCTACGTTTCTCATAGATGTCGGCGTAGCCCAAGATAGGCGCTGCCATTCTGGACTAGCGTAATCACCTGCAACTCTTAGCAGTGGTATGTCATCGACTGTTTGGCTAGTTCCTTTCCAGCGCGTCCTTTGCCAGCGTTGCCATTCTGAGGCTCGTTTGTCAAAAACCCGTTGGAAATTTTCTACCTCATCTGGATCAATAACTTCTATGCGAGGTATCAAGATTTCCCGCAACTGCTTAATGAGAATGTCTGGATACGGATCGGGGCTTTTTGCTATCTGTCCATCTCCGGTTTGTCTGACATAAGCCCCCATAATTGCGTGTAAGGCACGGTCTAAGACTGGGGGAGAAAATGGGGTAACGCTGGTGGGTTCAACTTGGGCATAAAGCCGTTCGTGATAGCTGCGGAATTTTTCAAAATGGGAGCGATCGCGGGGTCTAGTGGGACTATACAACGTTACGACTAAACCAGGACGTTCCCACCACCTGCGCCCCACACGACCTGTCACCTGAATATACTGAGACGTGGTTTTGGGTTGACCAACTACAGCCATAAGCGATAGGCGGTCTATATCAACCCCAACTTCAATAATGTTAGAAGCCAGACAAACATCAATCGGCTTTTGATTGTTTTTGTTATCACATTTGACCTCTAACTTGGCGATCGCTTCAGGAACTTGATCGCTTCGGATACGCCCAGTCAGTTCCAACGGTTGCCAGATGCGACGTGTTTGTTGTCTGTCCCAACCAAGTCGGTTTTGGAGCACCTTAAAATAGCCAGGAATATCTGACTGCAACAGGGAAAGCGTAAAACCCAATTCCCTGAGATTATTGAAGAACATTAGTAAAGTCCACCAAGGGTCTTGTTCCTCGCTAGTCAGAGGAACTGGAGCTTGCAAAAGAGCTGCTGATGTTCGCACTTGAGCAGTGAGTAAAGAACTCAAACCAGGTCCATGAACACCCGCATAAATTCGACCTCGTTGTAACGTGCCATCCTCATTCCTCGCATAGCGTGAGAAAAATGAATCCGACGCATCTAATCCTGGTGGTGGAAACAGCACCACATCCTCACGTCCATAGAGAGCTTTAACTTGCTCGGCATAACGGCGTATTGTTGCCGTAGAACAGACTATTTTCGGCTTAATTGCTTGCTCACCACGCCTGTCAGTGCAAAGCTCTTCAATCACCGTTTCATATAGCCCCACAACTGACCCCAGAGGACCCGATATCAAGTGCAACTCATCTTGAATAATTAGTCCTGGAGGAGAACTTTGCCGTTGTCCATCAGAGTTAATTCCAAATAATGCCCTTGCTTCCGGCTTCCAGGCTAACTGGGCAAACTTATCTACCGTACCAATGACTAACGAAGGACGGTATTCGTAAATGTCTTCATCAATGACATAAATGGGAAGTCCATTTTTAAATTCACAAGCCTGATCGGGACATTTGAAAACTACAGTGCCAGCACTTTGCTGATAGCCTAAAACCTTTGGGACTCCCCTTGGTAGTTGTCCGTCATAACGCCCCATCTGAGCGTTGCACCAAGGGCATTTGCCAATAATAAAAGGATTTTCTGCTGATGAACTCCTTTGCAGTTGATTCAAGCTATAAATTGCGTCTTTTCTAAAATTGGGAGTTGTTGTACCTCCCAGCCAAATTCCGATTGAAAAAGGTTCTCTACCAAGTTCAGAATGTTGGCGGCGGAGGTACTCCATCGCACACAATAGTGCTGAAGCTCGCTGAAACTGTTGTGCTGTCAATAATCGGAGCGTGTAGCGCATCAGCACATGAACTCCAGCATCTTCTCGGTTTTCCAACCGTCTCATGAAGAGAGCAAACGCAGACAAGCCCAAATATGCCTCGGTTTTACCGCCACCCGTGGGAAACCAAATCAGTTCAACCGTCTCACGCTCTTTCTCCTGAGCAGTAGACTGAAGAGACATGAGTAGGAAGGCAATCTGAAACGCACGCCATTTGCCGCGATTTTCTCCAGCTTGCAGGAGGTTAGGCGCTTGATAAGGTTCAGAAAAATTAAAATCTATTGCTTTTTTATCGTAGTTTGCCCTACGCAGCCCATCATGACTATGACTGCTGAGCTGTTGCAGCAAGATGGCATAGTTGGCTAATTGAAATGCTCTCTTGGCTCTTGGATCGTGTTGTAAGTAATTTAGCCCATCTCTCATCCTCTGAGCAGCTTTTTCACATTCATCCATATGATGCTGGGCTGTATCCTGGTATTGTTCCTCAAACGTGGTAATTTCATTTCTTTTCACCTCGATCCAGTTTTCATAACGTTCAACCACTTCCTGCAAAGCAGCCAAGCCATCATCACCCTCTACTAACCCTGCTAAAGTAGCCATAGGGACTTCTAGGCTGCTATTATCCTCACGCTTTATGTCAGGCGTAATGCTAGGAGTCTCAAAAGTAGGCAGACACTCTGCTCTTACAGTTTTAACTCGGTCATTACTGGCTTCTTCATCCCAATTTGCTGCACAACCATGCCCTGCCCCATAGGTTTTCATATGGCGGTAAAGCAGTGCGAGAGATTGCTCTTCCTTATATTGCTCTTCCTCTTGCTCTTCACTGCAAGAGAAACGTTGACCTGGATAGGGTAGGATATTTGCTTGTCCCTTTTGTGAAACAATAGTGGCTTCAAACCCCGCCTGGAATAAATTTTTTTCATGACGACCATAATCACTATCGCCACTGCTACGATTAACTAAACAAATTGTAATTAGACGAACTCCCTCTCGTTTATCTCGATTGGGTCGAGAGAATACTTCTACACTCAAATTAAGCCCGTTTATTTTCGCCGTTTTAGAAAGTATCGTTTCTTTTGGCTGACAAAGTTTATCACCATCGAACTCAACTGTAAATTCTACTGGTTTCCGCAACCACCAAGTTCTTTCACTTCCAGAAACTTTAACAATTTTGTGTCGATAATACCCGCCCCATGCTTTAATCAGCAGCACCGAATCTTGAGAAAATTCTCCTAAAAAACTTATACCCATGCTACTAGGTAGATAGGTATTAGCCGTTGATAAGTCAAAATCATCTGACTCGGTTTCAATACTATCTGCTATGCCTTTTTTAATGTTTTCAAGGCTTTGATTCGCCTCTTCTGTAATCGCTGCCTCAGATTCATCTATTTCTTCAGTTTTATTCTCCGGGTTTACCTGGTCGGCACGAGAGTCTTCGTCTTCACGTTTTATTCCCAGTGGATAAAGGACTCCCACACCATAACGGACTAGGGGAGGGTCTCGCTGAAGAATCTCTTCACCGTTTTCTTGCCGCCAAGGACAATAAAATTCTTGGTCAGATTGAAAATTCACTTCCCCAGAACAATCTTTAGGTTCTCCTTGGGGTGATGGTCCCACAAGTTCTTCTCGCAGGAACTGTATAACTTTGTCTCTATTAACTATATGATTAGGCATTATTAATCTCATGCTCGATTTCAAAAAGTTGTGCAATTTTTGATGCGGGAATCATCCTGAGTTCTGAGTCCATATCCACTACTCGCAAAGCAGTCATGCTACCGCCATCTGCTTCGTCAAGCTCAAAATCCATTCTGCCCAATCGCTGTAGTTGTGGAAGGTCACATTGACCAACTTGTTTAAGGAGTAACTTGCGGATGTACTTACCCGCCATTCTGTGGGCACTATCGAGCAGATTTGCAGCTTCGTAGAATTGGTGTAGTCTGTTTCCCACACCAACAAAACGCAAAATAGCCTCAAAATCTTTGTCACTACGCGGTTTTATGCTGCTATTTAACATCCAGCGGCGAACATTTACCTCATTAGCCCGAAGAGAGTCGAGTTTGACAAGATTTTTGCTAACAGCTAGTAAACCAATTGACTTTACCTTCTGTCTCAGAAGAGTTTTCCATTCATTTTGCAATTCTCTAGTACGTTGTGCATTTTCTCCCAATATTCGGTCTGCCAAGGGAATAATATAATCGCCACCGCTACTTGTACGTAAAAGAACAAACATACCCGGCTCAATGTCAACTACAGGAATTCTTTTGACAGACTCATCCTCTTCCATGTCGATTACCATTGCTTTCGCATCTGCATCCAGAAAAACAGCTTCTCCCCCTTCCAACAAAAACAACCGCGCCTCTGTATCTTCATCTTCTATATCGAGACTGACGAGAGATGAGTGAACAAAGCCCTTAGTAATTTGATTCCAATTGATTGATGGCAGTAGAATTTCCTCTGGTTCGAGATGGTTAATTACTACTTCATTACCAATTGTGTCGTTAGCTTTTTCTGGATTAAGAATCGGAAAAATTGCTGATTCTGCTACCTTGATAGAGCCAATGAAAACTGGTTCGGTTTTCCAATTATCCCTGATCCAGTTGTAGTGAACTATTTGAATATCAGGTGCGCGGGGCGCACTAAAAACGTATTCTGGAAACCAACGGGTTGGACCAATAACTACTAATTTTTTGTAGCAAGTGCTACTTCGTAGTTGGGATGGCACTACCAGTTCAATGCCGCGTAAACTAGTTATTGCAGCTAGTACATCTTCCACTGCATAAATTAGGTGCGATTCTTTTAAGAGTAAAGCTACTTCTCCAGATGTTGAGCATAGTTCTGCTAGAGAATGTAGTAGTGGATTATCATCTGATTTGGACAGACTGATGAACTGAGTGAAAATATCATCTGCCCCATCTGCGAAATTGGGATAAATTGATTTGCTTATGGACAAGTGCTTTTGTATAGATTCCAGAATTTCTGGTTTACAGACTGTTGGATGGTTGAACGGCACTGGTGCTGCACATAGGCAGAACTGATAGCGTCGCAGGGAATACAGGAATGTTCTCCAGTAATTATCCTCCGCCGCTTCGCCTAGCAATCGCTCAAATTTTTTCAGGGAAAGGCAAAAACTACGAAATTGGGAATTATCGACCCGATGGTATTGTATTTTGACATGACTGCAACACTCATAAATCTTACTGACATCTGATATGAGAAGCTTACTAACATTTGACAAGCCAATGTGGGTCATTGACGCTCTTCCTGATAAATAACAAGTTCAACTCCAGATGGAATAGATAGTATGTTTTGTATCTCTACTTTACTAAGGCGGTTTGAACGACGATAACCCTCGTTAATTTCGTAGACAGCCTCCATAAAGTGGAGTTCTGTGTTATCCAAGACAACAATCCAGTGAGAGTTACGCCAGTAATCGCGCCATTTTAGGAAGCCACTTGCCCCATCGAATATAGTTACAGAGGGAATTGAGCCGTGCTGAGTTCGGGGCGGTTTAGAACCATCCACCGATAAAACTTCTGATCGATAAGCTTGACCGTCACTCAACCATTCCCGTACTCGCAAAACATCTTGTAATCTGCCTTCTGTGTAAACTCTTTGAGATGAACAACAGCCAAAAGGTATTTCTTTGATTTCTTGTTTAAGAATGTTTGATCTTCCAAGAATCACACACTCTAAACGAGACTTCTTATAAAAATCAAACGATTCTATCCGACCAATACAGGCATCAATAAATGCTTTGCCAGAGAACTTACAACGTCCTGTCGTTCGCAGAGTGATTCTCTTATCTTGACTAGTTGCTGGTTCAACTTTCTGTGCTTCTCCCGGAGGGACTTTACAAATCATGTCACCATTTTTTGTAGGTAAACGCACAGTAATAAGGCATTGACCATTTTCATTAGAAAAACCACAGTAAATACCTTTACGTATCTTCTTACCTTCTCTATAAATAATTGGAGTTCCCTTTTTCAAACTACAGAGTTTGTCAAAATATTCATAAATTTCAACTTGATTAGGAGAACTATTAGCTCTCGCTAGCACAACGCCAAAAGCAGCAAGAGCCGCGGCACAAGTTCTCGTAGGAACAGCAAGAGCTATTACTAACCGATTTGATCCAGTCTCCCATTCTGCAACGTGACAGCCTATCTCAATGAAAAAGGTTCCCCAATCTGGCAGTGGCATTCGTTTATCAATGTACAGTTGGCTCCTTTTAAAAGTTGCCTGCTCCAAATTGGTAGAGCTAAGGTATGCTTCAGAAAGATTTCTTTTTCCTCCTGCATAACATTCAAAAAGTTTATTAGAATCCATTTTGGAAATTTGAGTAGTTTGCTCCCTTTATTCAAGTGTTCCCAAAGGAAAGCTCCCCTTTCTCAATACTTATGAAGAACCTGTGAAAACCTGATGAAGAAACAGTAAATGTGATATCCAAACACTAAATAATTTCAGATAGCCCTATCAACCTAACTAAAGAATCACTACCTTGCACATAGTATATTCACTGAGCTTTAGTAAGCCGAATGGCTGAAACTACATAATATGCGCGGTAAGGAGGCAACGGTTCACAAGTTGTCTAGTGTACAAACGGCGACATCCTTGCTTCTTCAGGGAAGGAGCAAGGATGTCGCCTAACCGCACTATCCCGACAACAATTACCAATTACCTAAGAAAATTCGTTTTCCTTGTAGGTATTAATGTACGTTTAGCAACCTATCGCTACATTGACCCACCTTTTCTGGCGACGGCACTAGCGATTGAAAAGGGATGAGGGTCAGACTAGCCGATGTGATCGCGTTGGGTGATAAATTATGGAAAGTAATCTTCTGTGACAGTAATGGGAAGATTGACTATCCCGGTAAGTACAAACTCGAACTATCTTCCGGACGCGCATGGAGGTAGCGGCTGGTAATAGCGACGCTGGAATGCCCCAAGGTTTCAGCAACGAGATGAATTTTTGCTCCCCGTTCCAAGGCATGAGTCGCATGGGCATGGCGCAGCCAGTGAGGTGAAACCTTGCCCTTGATTCCAGCTCGTTTGGCTGCGGCTTTCACAATCTGATGCACCCGTTCCCGCGTCAAGTGACCGGAGTGGCTACCCTTACGAGAGCGGAACACGGGTTCCTTATCGCCTGCGTCTCCCCGCATCTGCATGAGTTCGACCCATAACGAGGCAGGAAGCAAGATACTGCGAGTCTTCAAGCCTTTGCCCAAGACGGTGACTTGCCCGCTATTGCCCCGAAGCTGTAAATTCTTCCACGTCAACTGGCACAGTTCACTAGCGCGTAACCCACCTAGATACAATAGCCTCAAGATTGCCCGATTTCTGGGATGACTCTCCAGGGCAATCATCGTTTGAACTTCTAATTCCGTTAATAGCCGTTCGTTGAGGGTATCCGGGGCTTCAGGAAGTTCAACCAGTGCCCCAACATTTCGAGGCAATACCTCACTTTTATTGCCAAACGAAATCAGGGAGCGGACAGCCGCCATAATGGTGCGCTGAGTACTTTTAGCCTTACCCTGCTCTTCTAGTGAAGCCGCAAAACCCTGGACTTCCGCGAGGGTAACTAGATGTAGAGGCTTGCCCACAAAGTCAATAAAGCGCCTAGCATAGAGACGGTAATATTCAGTAGTGCTTAAGCTTTTGCCGTGCAGCCAAAGGTTAAGTAGCTGCTCCGTAGCGGTAACGGCCGTTTGTGTCGCGACTTGGTTCATTCCCCACCCTCCCTAGGGGCATCATACAGCCAATCGCGCACGGGACTGGGGAATTTGGCTATACTGGATTATTGTGAAATTGGGGGAGAAGACGAATGTTCTCAATCCCCAATTTATAATTACTCTTCTTCAATTAGGGCTTCCAGTTTTTGCAACAGTGTCTGAACCCGCTTCCACTTCTTGGGATTCTCCCATAGCTTCGCGGCTCTCAGGCGACGGGTCGTGGCATCAAATTGAGATGAGGGGGAAGAAATCTCAGTTTTTGGTTGAAGGGTTTTGAGGCGTTCCCTGATTTGGCTAAGGGACAGGTCTTGCTCAATGGCTTCCTCTAGCAAGGATTGTCGCGCCTCGTCGTCTTTGACTCGTGCGAGCGCCGTTGCTTTGGTGTAGGCAATTTTTCCCGTTTGGAGCGCTTCCAAAATGTCGTCGGGTAGGTTCAGCAAGGGAAGGCGATTAGACACAAAGGATTCCCAAGTAATTGACCCCAACTCCTCAAAGACAGCTTGAATTGTTTGCCCTTGCTCATTCCCCATAACGTTATGGGGAACTTTTTCTCGTTGTTCGTCACGCATCCGGTGTAGCAGAGAAGTGACTTCCTCCCTAGCCACATTGAGGCGGAGTGCTAGCAGTTGCAGGATACCTTCTGTCTCTTCAACCGGGTTGAGGTCTTCTCGGAGCAAGTTCTCCACGAGGCTAATCTGGAGCGCTTGTTCATCACTCAGAGAGCGGATGGTGACGGGGACTTCTTTAAGCCCAGCCGATAAAGCTGCCCGATACCGCCGTTCTCCGGCAATTAATTCGTAGCTTGAGTCCTTGTCCGGAAGGGGTCTTATCAGTAAGTTTTCCAAAACGCCATGAGCCTTAACCGACGCAATGAGCTGCTCCATTTTCGCCGGGTCAAAGTAGCGGCGGGGTTGAGAGGCTGGGAGAGTAATTGAGTCGATAGGAACTGTTTGAGGAGCAGTTTTAGACTCCTCCTCTCCAAATAAAACATCGAGATTGGCTTTGCCTTTGTAGGGGCGATCGCTCTTACGAGGCATTGAGTTGCTCCATCTGTTGGGCTAACTGGTCTAAGATTTTGAGGACAGGATGCTTAGGGTCATAGACTGCCAAGGGGACTTGTTCTTCGGAGGCATCTACAAATGCCGTCAGTCGCGGAATCGGTTCGTAGACCGTTCCTACAGTTGCCAACTGTGCTTGAATTGCCTTGAGGGTACGTTTGTCTTGAGAGTTACTGGCGGCATAGCGAGAGGGAACGAAGCCTGCTATTTGTAATTTTGGATTGCCTCTCTTTCTAACTTTAGCCACCGTTTGCAAGAGTAAGTTGGTTCCCTGGAAGGCTTTGTAGTGTGTCTCGATCGGAACGAGAACATGAGTAGCCCCAACCAAAGCGCTGTAGCTCAAGAGTCCTAAACTCGGTGGGCAGTCAATTAAGATAAAGTCGTAGTCATTTCGGACTCTGTCGAGAGCTTCAGAGAGGCGAACCTCGCGAAAATCCAGATTGACTAGTTGGATTTCGGCGGCGCTGAGTGTGATATTGGTGGGAGCAAGAGCCATGCCGTGAAGGGAGGGCAGGATGAACAGTGGCTCCTCGTTGACCAGGGTGTCGAACAGGGTCTTATCCAAACTATCAGGGTCAATCCCCATGAAAGTCGTTAGCGAAGCTTGGGGGTCGAGGTCGATGAGAAGAACCTTGTGACCCCGTGTAGAGAGTTGGTAGCCTAGGTTCTGAGTAATTGTCGTTTTCCCGACCCCACCCGCTTGATTGAATAGTGCGATCGCTCGGCTCATCTGGTTGGTTGCGTGGCACATTTAGCTTGAGTGCCAGCATACCGTGAATGAGTGGCTTTCCTTCATCTTTATCTGTCTAGACGTTATAAGGCAGTGTACTCTTTGTGCCATTCAGTTGGCGAGGTATACCTTACCCACCCCGATTTGCTTTTTTTGTTTACTTTTCCACGCTCGAAACTAGCC
>JAESFV010000271.1_pt1 | contig 41422 bp, 41 predicted proteins | sample 9269471 | NCBI WGS metagenome assembly JAESFV01 (sample SAMN14502647, study PRJNA617108) | algae metagenome | isolation source: Symplocastrum torsivum CPER-KK1 and co-occurring heterotrophs from... | place: USA: Central Plains Experimental Range, Colorado | collected 2001-01-01
TGATAATATTAAGCTTATCGGGTTTTTGCTGTCTAGCGATAGTCTTTGGATAAATTGATAACAAAAAATAAATGACAATATGGATGTTCTTTTAACATCTGTAGTATGTTCGCTTTAAAAGGAACTGGTTATAAGTCTTTTACAGAGTCTCAGGTGAATATATGTGATTTAATATAACCCCTTTCTACTAGTATTACAGGCAGTATTTATCGATCCATTGCTGCATTGCTAAGGCCTTATATTATGATGAACCCGAAGAATTATTTATTAATAAGCAAAGAGTGAATTTTTATCGGTAAGCCCGTATTTGTCCCAAAAAATGCGATAGAAGTGGTGAAATTTAAAGTGTGTAAAAGCAACTTATTAAGGAATTAGATATCGCCTTTCTTTTTATTTATTTTTGAAAATTTTTTTTCACTATTTTTCTTACGTTTTCGTGATAATATATTATAAAGTAATTTTTTATACACAATGATTAAACTGATTAAGTTATCCAAGTTCGGTTAAAGGGAAAAGGCTGTAAACCTTTTGCTACAATGCTTCGTGAGTTCGAATCTCACACTTAATCGAAAGTGTCCGCACTTAAAAAGAAGATATTAAATTAAATGCATGTCAAGTTACATATTTATAGGAATAATAAGTTTAATTACTGGTTTTAGCATTTATAGCATTACGGGTATTCCAAACATAGAGCCTCAAGTAGGACCGGGTTTTGAGCTATCTCAATCGATAGGTCCGATTTATATAGAATACGGCCCTACTCTTAATTATAAAGAATTTTTATTTAAAACGTCCTGAAATACTAATTTTTGATACACTGGATATTGGGGTAAAGATATGCCACTGCACTACTATTCTGGTATTATCCCACCTTCAATATCGGGGTGATCTTCGATTAGTGAAAACACGATTAAACTGCTTTACACAGGTAATTACATGTACCCCGTTTTAAAGGATCAGACTCTGCCGCTAGCGAAAACCTTTTTAGGCAATTTTGAATTGCAGGGCGGCGAGTCAATTATTTCTGATATGGCTACCTATTTGAGGTACTTTAACGAGGGGGTGCTAGACGTTTATAGCTTTTCTTGTAATAAGCTGGTTCAAAGTGGTAATGGGGAAGATGGTGATAGACTTTATGCTTCTTTTCTTGAATGATACAATACGTGGTGTACAGTTGAACAGTTCAAAATATTTAGGCATTTTTACTTTCCTCTTGATAGGGATTACCCTACTTGAATAAATTTATATAGTTTGGTTTGTGAATCTTATCCTCATCCCTCTACATTGCTACCTAATGAAATCTGGAAGGAATCTTTTGATTATTCCAGTTTTAGCACTATCGATTTTGTTGAAACCGCCAGCAAAATTAATTTGGTCAACGCCGATCCGCAACTTTGAATTGATGTTTACAGTTGTGAACAAGCCATGTTTAGATATTATGACGTATCAACAGGGGCTATAGGGTTTTGAACTCCGGCAGATCTTATTTTAAATTATAAGATGGAGAAAATTGCGACTCTTTTGGAGAAAAAGCCACAAGAGGTTGTCGCAATTTTCTCCAATTGGTTAAAGAATACAGGGGCTTACCATCCTCTTTATTTTAATTATATTAATGTAGAGGGTTTTGATTGGGCCAACGATCCCTCATATGATATCAGCTATATATTCTAAAAGGTAAATTTTTAAACGATTAGAAAAAAATTGAAAAAAATGCAAATATTTTTAATCAAAATTAAAGATAGTTTTTTGAACTTCAAGAACAGAATTGAACTATTGAAAACTATTGTCCTGAAAAGGCTTGAAGGCAATTTAATTTATGTTTTTTTCAAAAAAAAGCACGAGTGGATAAACGCCTCCTTAAGAAACTACTCACTTTTCCTTATTTGAGGAAGTTTTTCACTCGCGTTTGTTCGTTTATTTCAAATTTGAGCATCGGGCTCATGAGAGTTGATGAATTTCTACTACACTACAGTTTCTATTTCATTTTCTTTTACCTTTTACTTAATTTGCTTGCGTTACTTAAAAGAAAAAGGCTATTTTAAACGAGGCGAAGAGAACAAAAAAAAGTGGAGATCATATCAAGATTTTGTAGCTGAAAAGCACAACCTCACGTGAAATTTTAGATTTAGTCGTAGCTTATTCTTTCTACTCACTCTCGATTTTATTTTCTTAAACTTTTACAGGGATTATCATGCCGGTGAAACTTTAAGCAACATCGGCATGTTTATTTCAAGCTTTATATTTTTTTGTTATTTTGTCAATCATTTCTACATTGTTTATTGAATTAAGAAGACTCCAACGCCAAGTGATCTTATGCTCGATCCTCCAGAAATTTATGTAAAAATAGCTTCTTTAAAGCCAATTGACAAGATTTTAATAAGGAAATATGGTACTCGCACCCGCTTTGAACGTTTTAAATCCTCTTACAATAATAATAAGAAAGAGATTTGAGCGACCGCCCTTGGAGTTGCAACAGTGTTGTATTGAGCAACGGGTACGGATAGATCAATTGCTGACTTTAATCACGAAACTACGTATGGCTCTAGAGTTTACACTACCACAAAGGGTGGTTGATACACCAATAGTCCTAAAACGCGTGATAGAATTGAACAGCTTATTGATTGGGGCGTTGATCCTACAAAACTCTGCTATGACGACTCAAAGTGCCTAGATGATGCAGAGGTTAAATCAGTTTATGAGCGTATTAAGGATGAGAAATGCCCAAAGCCGTATAAGGCTGAAATTAGAGAGCTAAAGACTCATCTAGGAGCTGCTGAGTCTTACTTACAAGCCACTAAATCGGGTTTAGAAGTTACTAAATCGGAGCTTGAATCTTTAAAAAAAAGGAATTTAAGCTTAGAGGAGCGCTTAGCCGCTTTAGAGAAATCTAAAGAATCTGAAAGAAAATAAAAAAATTTCACTTCTTTTTATTAGAATGAAACTCTTGCATAAAAGGTTCAGCTATAAGAGATTGAACCCTGAATAATCTTTTTTGAGCATTATAAGGGTTTAAGTGTTTTTACGATCAACTTACATTTTTACATTTTTGATTCTAAATTTTATTGAGACGGCCATTTAGAGGTTTTGTTTTTGCACTTAAAAAGATTAGAAAATGGGATATAGCCAAAGGGCAAGGCGGTGGGTTTTGAACCCATGATTATAGGTTCGAGTCCTATTATCCCAAAGCTGTATAGCTCAATTGGTAGAGCAATGGTCTCTTAAACCAGAGGTTTTGGGTTCGAGTCCCAATACACCCATTTTGAAAAACCCTTCGTCTAATGGTAGGACGTTAACCTTTCACGTTAAGAATATGAGTTCGATTCTCATAGGGTTCAAAAAACCTATAACTCAGTTGGTTAGAGTGCACGCTTGATAAGCGTGAAGTCGATAGTTCGAGTCTATCTAGGTTCATAGTCGGATATGCTGAAATGGTAGACAGGCTGATTTTAGAAATCAGTGGGTAGTTCCGTATGGGTTCGAGTCCCATTATCCCCAAATCGTATTTAACTTAAAAAACGGCAGCACAAGATGTGAAATTGTATAAATACAAATAAGTAATTATATAAAAATAATAGGGTAAATAACGAATATCTTAAGCATAAAAGTTCCTGGCGTCTAATCGAACGAAATATACAATGAGTCGAAAAATTACTAAGAATTGTAAATTCCAGCAGAGAAATCTAACATTTAAATATTGTTCTTACCTAATTAAGTGAAACATCTCAATAATTAGAGGAAAGGAAAATAATTAAAGATTTTGTTAGTAATGGTGAGTGAAAACAAAGCAGCCAAAGTTTAAATTTAAGAATTTAGAAGTTTTATATGATTTAAGCGCCATAGAGGGTGAAAGCCCCTTATATTTTTCTTATTTTTAAAAAATAATATGAGTAAAATAAAATCTGTGAAATTTTATTGGAAAAAAGCAAACCCATTTGCTAAGGCTAAATATACTTTTATGACTAATAGTGAACAAGTACTGTGAAGGAAAGATGAAAAGACAGAGTTAAAAGATCTTGAAATTGTTTACCTTAAGGATCTAGAGCACAAAATTGTGTTATAGGGTGCCTTTTGCATAATGAGCGGGCGATTTCTAAAGGGCTAGCGAACTATAGTCGTTAGATAAAGGTGAAGTGAAAGCGAGCTTTAATTAAGCGTTAAGTTAGTCCTTTGAGACTCGATACTAAGCGATCTATTTACTGCCAGATTGAAAGTACTTTAACACGTACTGAAGGATCGAACCCATGTATGTTGCATAATACCGGGATGAGCGGTAGCTAGGGGTGAAAGGCTAATCAAGCTTAGTGTTAGCTAGTACTCTACGAAATCTATTTAGGTAGAGCGTTCTGTGTACATTATTGTTGGTAGAGCTCTAGGTAAGCAATGGGAATTAATACTTCTACTGAGTTTACTTAAACTCCGAATAGCAATAAATTTTTACAGAGCAGGCAGATTGCGGGCGCGAAGGTTCGTAATCAAAAGGGAAACAGCCCAGAGTATCAGCTAAAGTCCATAAAAATAATTAAGTGTATGAAATAATCCAGAGTGTTATAACAATTAGGAGGTTGGCTTAGAAGCAGCCATCCTTTAAAGAAAGCGTAACAGCTCACTAATTTTATAAAAGCATTATAGGGTTTTATGATATAATGGACTAAAATTATTTACTGAAGCTATATGAAAATCGGTAGTAGAGTATCTTATATTTTATAGGTAAATTCGTGAGAGTTTATTAGCATATTAAGAGAAAGTATGCCTGTATGAGTAGCAAAGAATAGTGAGAAACTATTCCACCGTATATATAAGGTTTCCTATTTATAAATTTATTTTAATAGGGTTAATCGGCCCCTAAGTTTTATAATGATAATTATATGCGATGGGTTTTGAGTTAAAATTCTCAAATTTTTCAGCAAGTGACAAAGGGAGCGAATTATTTAATTTTAGTTAATTAGTTAAGTAGTGAGGACCTTTCTGGAAAAAGCTTTGAAATAAAAAAACCGTACTTAAATCGGCTCCGATATTTTGATAGAGTATATTAAGGTGATAGGATAATAATATTGAAGGAACTCGGCAAAATAGCTCCGTAACTTCGGGAGAAGGAGTACCTTTTGTAAGCAATTACTTATAGGTGTAACAGAATAGAGGGTAGCGACTGTTTACTAAAAACACAGGACTCTGCTAAGTTGTAAAACGATGTATAGGGTCTGACACCTGCCCGGTGCTGAAAGACAAAAAGGATTGGTAGAAATGCCATGAATATAAATCTCAGTAAACGGCGGCTGTAACCATAACGGTCCTAAGGTAGCGAAATTCCTTGTCGGGTGAGTTCCGACCTGCATGAATGGTGTAACGACTTCCCTACTGTCTCCAGTATTAGCCTAGTGAAATTAAACTTGCTGTGAAGATGCAGTATATAAATGATTGGACGGAAAGACCCTGTACACCTTTACTATAATCATAAATTGTTTTTAAAATATTGAATATGTAGAATAAATAGTAAGCTTATTATACTTTAACGCAAGTTAATTGTTTAGGCATCGGTGAAATACTGTTTTTTTAATTTTTAAAACTAACTAAAATTTAGGATATTTTATGACTGGTAGTTTGACTGGGGTGGTCGCCTTCTAAATAGTAACGAAGGCGTGCAAATGGTAATAATAATTAATTAAAAATTAATTGAAAATTTAATGGTAGAAGATTGCTTGACTGAGTAGATTGACAAATCGAGTCAGAGACGAAAGTCGGCCATAGTGATCCAATAGTGCTGTATGGAAGGGCTATTGCTTAACGGATAAAAGGTACGTCAGGGATAACAGGCTAATGGGCCCTAAGAGTCCTTATCGACGGGCTTGTTTGGTACCTCGATGTCGACTCATCACATCCTGGAGCTGCAGGCGGTTCCAAGGGTTAGGCTGTTCGCCTATTAAAGTGGTACGTGAGTTGGGTTTAGAACGTCGTGAGACAGTTCGGTTCCTATCTGTCATTTTGTAAAAACTAAAAAAATGTTTCTTTTGTACGAGAGGATTGAGAAATGTATACCACTGGTAAATCGATTGTACTGTTTAGGGCATTGTCGAGTAGCTACGTATAAATTTTATAATTGCTGATAGCGTATAAGCAAGAAAATGATTTTTATGTTTTTTTAAACGGTTGTAGATAACAACCTTTATAGGCGCGAAATTAAGTTTGGTGACAAATCGTTTACGCGTACTAATTTTTAAATTTTTATATATGACTTTTTTGCGGTTTTAGAGACTTTAAATGTTTCTTCTAATGGGGGCCGTAATACCTATAGTTTAATGGTAAAATGTTTCGCTCATAACGAAAGGTTATTGGTTCGATTCCAGTTAGGCCTAAGTTTGTAAAATCAAATTGATTTTTATTATATTTTTTTTTAGGGTTGCATAGTTTAATGGTAAAATCAATACCTTGCACGTATTAGATATCAGTTCGATTCTGATTGCGTCCAGTTTCTCTACAGAGTGTAGCATAATAGGTAATGTGTCTGTTTTGGGAACAGAAGACTATAGGTTCGAGTCCTGTCACTCTGATTTTTTAGTGTAACTTAATTGGTAAAGAGTTAACTTGTCGAGTTAAAAGATGCAGGTTCGAGTCCTGTCACTCTCATAGTTCATAAAAAGGTATATGATTCTTTCTTCAGTCTGTAAAAATTAATAATTTTATATATTTGAGGATACTTTCTAATTATTTCCTGATTACTTAAGCTAGTGTTTTTTTAACTAATATTTTTTTATTGTACAGTTTATTGGTTGTTCTTTCATTTCTGTTTATAAGGTTAATATGTTTTTTGGTGGAGGTATTGTAAATGGAAACATACCAGGCTCATGCCCTGACGATGTAGGTTCGAGTCCTACCCTCCTGATTTGAAAATTATTTAAAGATATTATATTATATACACGTAATTCTATTACGTGTATAAACAATCGTTGGGTTTTATTCTGGCTCCGAGTGAACGCTGGTAACATATTTTAACACATGCAAATCGAACGAGAAGCATAAAATTGCTTTAAGTGGTGACCTGGTGAGTAGTATAGGAGAATTGAAGTGTAAGTTAGGTTAAATTCCTAAATTTATCTTTAAAGATAAAAGATTTATATCGCTTACAATAAAGCTTCTAAAGGATTAGGTAGTTGTTGTGGTAATTATTCAACAAGCCGACGATGCTTAGCTGGTTTGAGAGAATGATCAGCCACATTGGGACTGAAAACGGCCCAAGTCTTCGAAAAGGGCAGCAGTGGAGAATATTTGACAATGGGCGAAAGCTTGATCGAGTAATGTTACGTGGGTGATCAGAAGGCTTAATTGCTGTAAAACTCGTTTCGTCAAGGATTATAATGCAATCGTACTTGAAGGAGAAGCCCTGACTAACTTCGTGCCAGCAGTCGCGGTAATACGGAGAGGGCGAGTGTTATTCGCATTGACTGGGTGTAAAGGGTGCGTAGGTGGTTTGTTAAGTTTCAAAGTAAATATTAAACATGAAGTTTAAAAACTTTTTAATACTAACAGGCTAGAGTTTATTAGAAGATAGCTGAACATTAAGTGTAAAGGTGAAATTTTTCGATATTTAAAGGACATGCAATAGGCGAAGGCTGCTATCTATTTTAATACTGACACTGAGGCACAAAAGCATAGGGATCAAACAGGATTAGAGACCCTGGTAGTCTATGCCCTGACCGATGAATATTGATTATACTGTAAAGTGTAATTAAGCTAACGCGTAAATATTCCACCTGAGTACTACGACCGCAAGGTTAAAACTCAAAGAAACTGACGGAAGATTGTATAAGCGGTGGAGTATGTGGTTTAATTTGATATAACGCAAAGAATCTTACCAACCCTTGAATACAAGTTATTTTTGTTAGTACTTTAGAATTTGTTTCTTATGGTATTTAGCTAATTATATAGTTGCACTGAAGATGCATTTATATTGACTTGTACAGGTGCTGCATGGTTGTCGGCAGTTCGTGTTGTGAAATGTTTTGTTAATTCATTTAACGGACGTAACCTTCAGTTCTATTTGTTCCTTTTTCTTAAATAGAGCAATATTAATTTGAAAATTAATTGAGAGAAGAAGAAGTCAAATCATTATGGCCTATATAGGTTGGGCTACACACGTACTACAATGGTAATTACAATGTGAAGCAAAAACGCAAGTTTTAGCTAATCATTAAAAATTAATCTCAGTTCTGATTACTCTCTGTAAGTCGAGAGTATGAAGTAGGAATCGCTAGTAATCGCAGAATAGAATGCTGCGGTGAATATATTCTCAATCTTTGTACACACCGCCCGTCACGCCATGGGAATTGGTTTGATTAGAAGTGGTATAGACTAGATTTTTTGGTAGTTCCTAATTTTTTTTAAAGCTACTGTGTCTTAGTACTAATCACGACAATTAGATTAAGGACTGGGGTGAAGTCGTAACAAGGTAGCGGTAGGGGAACCTGCTGCTGGACAAAATTTTTTTAAAGGGTACATAGTTATTAATTAAAAAAAATATATAAGTTAAAATCTTAAATATGGTAAATAGACTATTAAATAATTTAACAACTTTTTTTACTGATAATCGTTGGTTATTTTCCACTAATCATAAAGATATCGGTACATTATATTTAATATTTGGTGGCTTTTCTGGTATTATAGGTACTATATTTTCAATGATTATAAGGTTGGAACTAGCTGCTCCTGGCTCTCAGATATTAGGCGGTAATAGCCAACTTTATAACGTTATTATTACAGCGCATGCCTTTGTTATGATCTTTTTTTTTGTCATGCCAGTTATGATTGGTGGTTTCGGAAATTGATTCGTTCCTTTAATGATTGGCGCCCCTGATATGGCCTTTCCGAGACTTAATAATATAAGTTTTTGACTATTGCCTCCTTCCTTATTTCTGTTATTATGTTCCTCACTAGTAGAATTTGGTGCTGGTACTGGTTGGACCGTTTATCCACCCCTAAGCTCTATTGTGGCGCACTCTGGCGGTTCTGTTGATTTAGCAATATTTAGTTTACATCTTGCAGGTATATCCTCTTTACTTGGTGCTATAAATTTTATAACGACAATATTTAATATGAGAGTACCGGGCTTATCGATGCACAAACTCCCTCTATTTGTTTGGTCTGTATTAATTACAGCCTTTTTATTATTGTTTTCTTTACCTGTTTTAGCCGGAGCTATTACTATGTTATTAACAGATAGAAATTTTAATACCAGTTTTTTTGATCCTTCCGGTGGCGGTGATCCTATCCTTTATCAACATTTATTTTGATTTTTTGGTCATCCTGAAGTCTACATTTTAATTTTACCGGCTTTTGGTATAGTTAGCCAAATCATTGGAACTTTTTCTAACAAATCTATTTTTGGTTATATAGGTATGGTTTACGCAATGTTATCCATTGCTGTCTTGGGTTTTATTGTCTGAGCTCATCATATGTATACAGTTGGTTTAGATGTTGATACCCGAGCTTATTTTACAGCAGCGACCATGATGATCGCTGTCCCGACTGGTATTAAAATTTTTAGCTGAATTGCTACATTGTGAGGTGGCCAAATAGTAAGAAAGACGCCATTACTTTTTGTTATAGGTTTCTTAATATTATTTACTTTAGGGGGTTTAACTGGAATTGTTTTATCGAATGCTGGTCTTGATATAATGTTGCATGATACTTATTATGTCGTAGCACATTTTCATTATGTGCTATCTATGGGAGCTGTTTTTGCCTTTTTTGCTGGTTTTTATTACTGGTTTTGAAAAATCTCCGGTTATACTTACAATGAAATGTATGGTAATGTTCACTTTTGGTTAATGTTTATTGGCGTTAATTTAACTTTTTTTCCAATGCACTTTGTTGGCTTAGCGGGTATGCCTAGAAGAATCCCGGATTATCCAGATAATTACTATTACTGAAATATATTATCTTCCTTTGGTTCCATAATATCATCTGTAAGCGTTATAGTATTTTTTTACTTAATATATTTGGCTTTCAATAACAACAGTACACCTAAATTAGTTAAGTTTGTACATTCTATACTTTCTCCTTACATTAACGCTGTTCTATCTAGGAACTTACTAACTTTTCCTTCTACTAAATCAGCATCTGACTCTTCCTTTTCTTTATTTCTTAAGTTTAAAAATATTTTTATTGTTTTTATACTAATTGTTTCAGTTTTTTTTATTTCTTATGATTCTTTACTATGTTTAAATGATCATACTAATCCTTGAAAAATAGGTTTTCAAGACCCCACAACTCCTATTGCTTACGGTATTATAAAACTGCATGACCATATACTTTTCTTTTTAGCTGTTATCTTGTTTGTCGTAGGATATCTTTTACTTTCCACTTATAGAAAGTTTTATTACGGTTCGTTGAACAATGATCTTCCTGAGTCAAAAGGTATTTCTTTATTTAGTACTCTAATAAATACTTATAAGGAAAATTTACTGTTTAATGTGACTAATAGAACATATAATATAAATCACGGGACGACTATAGAGATAATTTGAACTATCTTACCAGCTTTTATACTTTTATTTATTGCAGTTCCATCTTTTGCTTTATTATATGCTATGGATGAAATTATTGATCCCGTTTTAACTGTTAAAGTTATTGGTCATCAATGGTATTGAAGTTATGAATACTCCGACTACTCTGTAGTTTATGCTAATAAGATATTCGATTACGACTCGATTGATCGATTTGCTGCTATGGAGATGATGTATAAGGATATGGGATATCTAAAAGATCGCTCTTTATTGAGTTATTTATACATACCTATGGTAATACCAGAAACAACTATAAAGTTTGATAGTTATATGATACATGAAGCTGAATTAAATCTGGGCGATCTTAGATTATTAAAAACTGATATGCCTCTTTTTTTACCTAAAAACACTCATATTAGACTTCTAATTACGTCTTCTGATGTTTTACATAGCTGGGCTGTTCCTTCGTTTGGCGTTAAGGTTGACGCTGTTCCTGGAAGATTGAATCAAACTTCTTTATATTTAAAAAATACCGGTACATTCTATGGTCAATGTAGCGAACTTTGCGGAGTTAATCATGCATTTATGCCTATAGAGGTTTACGTAGTCAACCCAATCTATTTTTATAATTACGTTTACATTTACTTTAAAAATTTTAATTTAATATAAAAAAGAGTTTTTAGTTCATTAAGAGATTGGCTTAAGTTTTTAAGCACAGTTTCTTAATATACTTTTTGATTTTTCTACAGATAAAATTAGTGTAATTTTGGCTCTTTTACTGTTAAATGGCTTATATTAATCATTAATAAGTAGAATTAATAGTTTTATTTTTTTTTTGAAAAAATATTTAATTAGATTACCTGCAATCTTTCCGAACTCAAAAGGTAAAAATTTTTAATAGATGTTTTATTTAACATATAAGTTGAGAAAAACACCTTCTCAAGGCTAGTTTTCATTTTATTAGATTTTTTTAATGTATAAATTTTATAAGCACAGGTTATATAAAAAATACCAAGATGAATTATGAGGTCATATAATAAGTAAGAAATCGTTTTCTTACAATAAAAGATCAATATTGTTAAATTACAGGGACATTATTTTGAAAAGCCGTTTACGTATAAAAACAAAGTTTAAATATTTTCGTCGTGGCTTTCTAAAAAATTTAAACTACACTTTATTATTGCTTAAATTTTTTAGAAAAAATATCAGGCTCTTTTCTTTCAAAAAGAGGGAGTCCTCTAGTGTAGCCTTGTCTTTGTCGAATAAAATTTTTAAAAATAAACGCAAAAATTTTTTTCGAAACTCAAAAACTTTAGGACTTTTAAAGTTTAGTATCTTTTTCTTGGAAGCTAAAGATCTTAACAAAATTTTTCTGGATCAGTTTTCGCGCATATCAAATTACTTAAACATTTATTTATGTTCTAAAACTTTTAATTTTCCTGTAATTAATGTTAACAGAAAATTGGTTTTTCGTAAGTCTAAAAATTTTTTAAGGGTTAACAATTTACAATTTGTTATAAAAAAGAAATTAAACCTACGTAAGCAAAAAGTTTTTTTTTATTCCGTTCATATAGCTGCTCCGAAAAAAAAGACTAAAAAGTGATCTTTATTTGCTTTGAAGAATATTTATTATAAAAAGATTTCTCTATTTTTCGGTTTTCGAAAAGTTGTAGATTTCTTTAAAGTTTACAACTCCGCTGTAAATTTGTCAAGGGGCAATTCTTTTGCTGTATTTTTGATGTTGGAAGGTAGGCTCGAAAATTTTCTTATGAGGCTTAATCTTTTCCCTTCTATATATTTTATAAAAAAATTTATTCAATATGGTAATGTGTTTGTTAATAATAAGGTTATTAATTATGCATCCTATAATTTAAATTTCAACGAGATAGTTTCCTTTAATAAAAGATATTATAAAAAGATGTATTTTTTTATAAAATTTCAATTAAAGCATCGCAAAATTATTTTAAACTTACCCCCCTTTATAGAAGCAGATTACAAGCTCTTAGTTGCTATGCTTATTAGGAATCCCACTGAATTGTCTTTAACGAAACCGTTATCTTTTAATTTATACACTAAATTTTTATCCGTAAATAAGTAGTTTTTATTATTTTATAGGTAGCTCAGTGGTAGAGCGATGGTCTGAAAAACCATAGGTCGGTGGTTCGATTCCATTCCTACCCATTAAATTTTATACTGTTAAATAGCTTAGTGGTAGAGCATTAAATCTCCTTAGGTTTAAGACGGTGGTTCGATTCCGCCTTTATTTATATATATATATATTTCAAAAACATATAAAGGAATGATGACAAATTACTTGTTAATAACTTTTTGCTTTTTAGCGCTGTTTTGCAGCCTCATGGTTATTGCATCGAGAAATCCCATCCACTCGATACTTTATTTAATTTTGGTTTTTTGTAATGTTACTTTTGTTTTGATAATATTAGGTGTTGAATTTATAGCTATTATATTTTTGATTGTATATGTCGGAGCTATAGCTGTTTTATTTCTTTTTGTTGTTATGATGCTAAATATAAAAATTTTGGAGTTGGATGAAGTCTTTTGGAAATACATTCCAGCTGGCTTGCTAATAAGCAGCTGCTTTCTGTTTCAACTTTTTGTTTTTGTTTTCAATTTTAATATAGCTGAAGTTTTTGATTTATTTTTTTATAAAGGTTTCTATTCAATAAATAAATTATCCTTAAATTTCTCTGAAATTCAGCGATTGCCTTTTTGCTGGCTAATTAGTGGTATTTATACTCCTTCGACTTTACCTGATTACAGTTTTGATCTGATTAATTCCTTATATAAAGAAGAGTCTTTTTTTTGTCTTATTAGGCTAAATGATATATCGACTGGTGTTCTAAGTTTAAGCTTCGAATTAACTAATACCGAGATTCTTGGTTGACTTGTTTATACGTATACATTTTTTATATTTTTAGTAATTAGCTTAATATTATTAATATCGATGATCGGTTCTATTATACTTGTATTGAATCAAAATATTAATATCAAGAGGCAGGTCATCTTTAGACAAGTTTTGAGAGACTTAAAAACTTCTGTTTCTTTAAAAAATTAAAAGATGTATCTATTACCACTATTATTTCCGTTGTTAAATCTTTTTATTTCTTGTCTTTTGGGTAAATTTTTAGGAAAACGTGTTTTGTCCATTTTAATATTTAATATGCTGTTTTCGGCAATTTTTTCTTTTTGAATTTTTTACGAAGTAGGCGTAAATAAATCTGTTTGTTATATAGATTTAGGACCGTGATGTCATCTAGGTTTATTAAAATTAAATTGATTATTTTTATTTGATAGCATTACGTCCGTAATGCTTGTTTTAGTTGTGTTTGTTTCTTTACTTGTTCATTTATATTCGATTGATTATATGAACGGTGATCCCCATATAATACGTTTTTTAGGTTATCTTTCTTTATTTACATTTTTTATGCTTATGCTAGTAACTTCTGGTAATTTCGTACAGCTTTTTCTAGGCTGGGAAGGCGTTGGTTTGTCATCTTACTTGTTAATAAATTTCTGATATACAAGGGTACAGGCTAACAAATCTGCTATGAAGGCCATTATAGTGAATAGGTTTGGGGATTTTGGAATATATTTTTCTCTTTTAGTGATGTTTTTCTTTTTTAAAAGTTTTGACTTCGGTGTTGTTTTTAGTTTAATTCAATTTTTAAATCTTCAACCTGAGATATCATTTTTAGGGTTTAGTTTAAATAGAGTTGATGTTATTGTTATTTTCTTATTTTTGGGTGCAATTGGTAAGTCCGCTCAGTTGGGTTTACATACTTGATTGCCTGACGCTATGGAAGGTCCAACGCCTGTTTCGGCACTTATCCATGCAGCAACTATGGTTACTGCTGGGGTTTTTGTTCTTATACGATCCTCTCCTATATTGGAGTATAGCTCCTCCGGTTTATTTTTAGTATCTTTAATTGGTGGTTTAACTGCTCTATTTGCCGGTACAGTCGGTCTGGTACAATATGATATAAAGAAGGTGATTGCTTATTCAACCTGTAGTCAGTTGGGTTATATGTTTTTTGCTTGCGGTATGTCTAACTATTCTGTTGGCTTATTTCATCTTTTTAATCATGGCTTTTTCAAAGCTTTATTATTTCTTGGCGCTGGATCAGTTATTCATGCTCTTTTAGATGAACAGGATATGCGAAAAATGGGTGGATTGATAAAACTAATGCCTTTAACTTACGTGGCTATTTTAGTGGGTTCATTATCTTTAACCGGTTTTCCATTTTTAACTGGCTTTTATTCTAAAGAAGTTGTTTTGGAAATAGCTTTTTCTAAATTTTCAATTAATAGCTTTTTTGTATATTGGTTAGGGGTATTTGCTGCTTTTGTAACATCTTTTTATTCTATCAGGTTAATGTATCTTGTTTTTTTTGCAAAAACCAACTCTCATGTCAGAGCCATTAGTGCATCACACGAATCTTCTTCTTTTATCTTTTATGTATTATCTTTTTTAGGATTTCTAAGCATTTTCATTGGTTTTGTTTTTAGAGATCTTTTTATAGGTTTGGGTACAGATTTTTGGGCAAATTCTATTTTTAATCTCTACGTTAATTCCGACATTCTATATGCTGAATTTCTAGATTACTATTACAAGTTAATTCCATTAATTTTTAGCATATCTGGTCTTTTCTTCTCATTATTTATATATTTTATAATATATGACTACACTGTTCTCGTTGTTAGAAATAAATTTTTCCGTTATATATATTTTTTTTTAACTAAAAAATGATATTTTGACCTATTATATAATAATGTCTTTGTATTTAATCTACTCAGCTCTTTTTATCTTCTTACATTTAAGGTCTTAGATAGAGGCTTAATTGAGTTTTTTGGTCCGTTGAGCCTTGTTAGACTAATTAATAAGATTTCCGCTGTGTTTAGTTCTTTCCAAACAGGATTTTTATATAATTACATATTTATCGTTTTATTAGGCTTAATGTTTTTTATGAAATTAACGTTTTCTTTTTTTTTCTTAAACCAAAGTGCATTTTTCAACTTTGGTTTATTTATATGCTTATTAGTTTCAGCAGTATTTTTATCTATATATAGCAAAAATCAAAATATTTAATGAAAAATATATCCTTTAAAATAAACGATTTCCAATACACAATAAATAATAAACTTACTTTGATACAGGCTTGCCTGAAGAATAAAGTTGACGTCCCTAGATTTTGTTTCCACGAAAAGCTATCAATTGCTGGTAATTGCCGCATGTGTTTAGTTGAGGATTTAAAACAGGTTAAGCCTTTAGCATCATGTGCTATTAATGTTTCTAATTCTATGAATATTTATACAAATACGTTGAAGGTTAAAAAGGCTAGAGAATCTGTACTTGAATTTTTGTTAGCTAATCACCCATTAGATTGTCCTATTTGCGATCAAGGTGGCGAATGTGATTTGCAGGACCAATCTGTAGTTTTTGGTAGTGATCGTGGTCGATTTTATGAGTTTAAACGATCAGTAGAGGATAAGGATTGTGGCCCACTGATTAAGACTATTATGAATCGATGTATACATTGTACACGTTGCGTTAGATTTAGTAATGAAATAGCCGGCATTAGTATATTAGGTGTTACAGGAAGAGGCTCTAAAATGGAAATAGGTTTTTACGTTGAGAATTTAATGAAAAGTGAGTTGTCGGGTAATGTTATCGATTTATGCCCGGTCGGCGCTCTGACTTCAAAACCTTTTGCCTTTACTTCGAGGCCTTGAGAACTAAAAAGTTACAATTCAATAGATATTTTAGATTCACTTCATAGTAATATACGTATAGATATTCGCGGTACTAAAATTATGCGAATACTGCCGAGAGTAAACCTAGATTTAAATGAAGACTGGATTACTGATAAAATACGTTTTTCTTATGATTCATTTAGACGCCAACGTCTTTATGATCCTATGGTAAAAATAGGTAATAGCTTTTTAAAAATTGGGTGAAAAAAGGCTATGTTATTTACAAAAAGGTTTTTTTACAACTTCTTAAACTCTAATCAAGCCTCCTTTATACCTTTACGGGGTTTTATCGGGGATTATTTAGATTTAGAGACTACTTACATTTTTAAGAAGTTTTTATTATTAAATGGGTCTAACTTTTTTATAACAAGTTCAAGATTTAATGATTCACCGGTATTTTATTCGTTTAACACATCTTTAGCAAAGTTAAATGAAGCCGACTTTTGCTTTTTGCTCGATGTTAACTTGAGAATTGAACTTCCTATTGTTAATTCTAAAATCAAACAGCTAGTCAGTAAAAAAATGCTACCTGTTTTTATTGTTGGTTTTTATTCAAATTTTAATTATTTCGCAAAACATATTTCTAATTCTTCTAAAATTTTACTACAAATTTTAGAAGGTTCACATTGACTAAGCACTAAAGTTTCGAAGAGATTTTCATTAAAACCTTTATTTCTAATAGGTGACTCCTCCTTTTTGTTAAAAAACCCTTTGGCCTCAACTTTTTTCAACTTTACTAATCTGTTTAACAGTAATTGGAACGGTTTAAATATTGTATCAAATAATTCTTCGTATTTTTCTGCTAAGGAGTTTAATTTATCTTCTATACATTCGCAAAATAACCATTTATTAAATTTCCCGGTCAATTTTATTTTGAATTTTGACAAAGAAGGTTTGATAAATACATCAGCATTTCAGATCTATCAAGGACATCATGGGGATACAAATGCATCAAATTCAAACCTTATATTTCCTAGTACTTCTTTCGTTGAAAAGAATTCCTTCTACTCTAATTCATTGGCTATTGTTCAAAAGACTAAAAAGGTCCTTTTCAACCCTGGCAATTCTAGAGATGACTGGAAAATTTTGAATGCTTTGATAGACAATTTTGGGTTTTCTAACTTTAAAGTCTTGACTTCTTTTGATTTGATTTCATTCCTGTCTGAAGCTACTCCTTTTATTTTGTATAAAAGATCTTCTTCGTTATTTACGTATTTTAATCTCTACGAAAATTGAGTTTTCCACTTTTTTAATTATTTTTCAGTTAATAATAACTATTACCTTTATGATTCTATAACTCGTAACTCAAAAATTATGTCTTTATGTTCGCATAAATTTAAAACAAAAAAATATAATTTTTTCTAAACTCGTTAGCATTTTTCTTTAAAGCTTAAAATTCCGCTTTTGCGCAAATTTTTAATTTATTATTCTTAAGATTTTTTTGTATTTAAGTCCTCCTTATAGCTTAAAGTTGTATGCGGGTGTATAGTAAAGAAATAATTATTTATAAAATGAAATTCAATTACGATTTTTTTCTGAACAAATTTAATAGTGCTTATAATAATGACATAAGGCTAGTTGACTTGAATAATAAGTGGTGATACCATAATTGCAGGGTTCATTTTGCAGGTAATCAAAAGCATAGTTTTCATATTGTTACTAGGAGCCCTTGACCTTTATATTCTTCTATAGCTGCTTTAATGTTTACTTTTGGTATGGTTATGCATATGCATAATTATTTTTATGGTAATTTATTATCGCTGGCTGGCTTTTTACTAATCTTGCTTATGATGTTTGTTTGGTGGAGGGATGTTATTCGCGAAAGCACATTTAGCGGTTATCATACAAAAAAAGTTCAACAAGGTCTAAGGCTAGGTGTTATTTTATTTATAATATCTGAAGTTATGTTCTTTTTTTCATTTTTTTGAGCTTTTTTTCATGCTAGCCTATCTCCTAGCGTTGTTTTAGGTTCTGTTTGACCTCCTCTTGGTATAAATGTTTTAAATCCATTAAAAATTCCTTTGTTAAATACTTTAATTTTACTTTTATCAGGCTTAACTGTTACGTGAAGTCATCATATTATTAGAGATAAATCATGGCAAAAATTTTTCTTTTCCTCTTCTGATAGCGAAGAGCTTAAGACACCACTTTTGGATAATTATATAATTTGCGCTTTTGCTTTATTTTTAACTATATTTTTAGGTTTAGAATTCACAGTGTGACAAGGTTATGAATATTATAAGGCTACTTTCTATATATATGACGGGGTTTACGGTTCAACCTTTTATATGACGACAGGTTTACATGGTTTACATGTTATAATAGGTACCTTATTTTTAATAGTGTGCTTTTTTCGTTTAATCGATCTTCATTTTATTTATAACCATCATTTCGGTTATGAAGCAGCTATATGATATTGACATTTCGTTGACGTGGTTTGAATTTTCCTTTTCTTATCTATTTATTGCTGAGGTTCAGGCGTGGATAGTTTTTTTAAGTAATTTTAAAAATGGCTTTTTTATTATATTATATGTTATTTATCTCTTTTGGTGTATGGTTAATAGCCCTGCTAATTATCTCTTTCTGCATTTATAGTTCTTTGGAAAAGGTAAAGTTGATAAAAAAAGTCTCATTATTTTTTTCTTTTTTCCAATTTATCCTAATACTTTTTTTTTGAATATTATTTGATAATATTAATGTTTTAGCTCAATTTGATGTTTATAATTTTCATCTGTATAAACAGTGGTTATTTCTTTACAACTTTCATTATGTTATAGGGATTGACAACATTTCTTTAGTTTTTTTATTATTGACTTTTTTTTTGACGCCAATCTGTATATTGATAAGTTGAAATAGTATTAAATATAAATATAACAGCTTTATTATATGTCTAATTTTTATAACATTTATTCTATTTAATATTTTTTGTGTACTGGATTTGGTTTTTTTTTACATATTTTTTGAGAGTATACTTATTCCTATGTTTATTTTAATAGGGGTTTGGGGATCACGCCAAAGGAAAATACATGCCGTTTACCAATTATTTTTTTACACTTTGTTGGGTTCACTTCTTATGCTCTTAGGGATTTTAGTAGTATATTCGCATATTCAAACAACGGATATAAGGGTATTATATAATACTAATTTCAGTTTTTACAGACAATTAGTTCTTTGATTATCTTTTTTTTTTGCCTTTTGCGTTAAAGTACCCTTATTTCCCTTCCATATTTGATTACCCGAAGCCCATGTTGAAGCACCCACTGTTGGTTCTGTAATTTTAGCCGGTGTATTGTTAAAATTAGGTACGTATGGTCTTTTAAGATTCGTAATTCCAATATTTTGTGATGCTACTTATTTTTTTTTACCCCTTGTTTATACTTTATGTTTGCTTGGAATATTATACACTTGTTGTAGCACAATTAGGCAGATTGATTTAAAGAAGGTAATAGCTTACGCTTCTGTTAGCCATATGAGTTTTGTCATTTTAGGCTTGTTTACTTCCAATATTCAGGGTATAGGGGGGAGTGTTTTTTTGATGCTTAGCCATGGGATTGTATCCAGTGGTTTATTTTTTTGTATAGGTTGTATTTATGATAGATACAAGACCAGAATTTTAAGATATTATAGTGGTTTGGTTTCTACTATGCCTATTTTTAGCCTTTGTTTTTTTATACTGATACTTTCAAATATTAGTTTTCCAGGCACTAGTAGTTTTATTGGTGAATTTTTGATATTGTTAGGTTTATTTGAAAACAACCATTTTGCAGCTCTACTTGCTACTTTTAGTATTATTCTTACAGCTGTTTATTCAATATGGTTGTATAATAGAATAGTTTTTAATAAATTGACTGCTAATTATTACTTGAATTTTTCCGATTTTTCTAAAAAAGAGTTTATTATAGGCTCTACTTTTTGTTTTATTACATTACTGTTTGGTTTAAAGGGGTCTTACATTATTTCACTTATTGAAGCTCCTCTTTATGTTTATCTAAGTTTTAAATAAAAAATATGAACATTCTCGATTTTTTTTCTTTATCTGTTGATAAAAAATTTTCTAACTACTCTTCTTACGGTGTTTTTTCTAATGATTTAAATTTTTTTCATTTTGAGCTATATTTTCTTCTCTCATTAATTACATTTTTAATTTTTTTCGTTATATTGTCGAATAAAAAAAACTATAGATCTTTCCATTATTTAAACGTTAGCGGAATTTTTTCAAATTTAATGCCATTTGTTATTATAGTACTTCTTATTATTTTAAATACTAGTACTTCTGACTCTTATTATTTATTTGGTGGACTTTATTTTAATGATACTTCTGCTGTTTTTTTTAAAAATTTAATTTTACTTGGTTTTCTTTTTTTTACCTTTGCTATTAAACAGTATGTTTCTTACTTTAAAAATTATGATTTTGAGTTTATATTGGTTTTATTCATGTCACTGTTTAGTAGTACCTTGATCTTAAATTCTAATGATTTAATTAGTTTGTTTTTCATAATTGAATTACAGAGTTTAACTTTTTACGTGTTGGTCGCTTCTAAGCAGACTTCTTCTTTTTCTACAGAAAGTGGACTAAAATATTTCATTTTAGGCTCTTTTTCTTCTGGTATTATACTTTTTGGAATTTCACTTATATATGGTTTTACTGGACTGCTTTCATACGCCGATTTAGTATTATTTTTATCGGGAGTTAATACGGATGGGGGCGTTTGTAGCGCTAGTTTTATTTCTTTCAGCGGTTTTCTTGCAGGCTTTTTACTTCTAACAGTCGGGCTTCTTTTTAAATTGGGTTCAGCTCCTTTTCACATGTGAATGCCTGACGTTTACGAAGGTTCGCCTTTATTAATTACCGCTTATCTTTCTACTTTGCCAAAAATTTCTCTTATATTTATTGTTTTTAAATTGTATTATTACGTTTTTTTTGATGTTTTCTTCCTTTGCCAAATTCTATTTACGATTACAGCCTTATTTTCGATTTTGTTAGGTTCAATAGCCGCTATTTATCAGGTTAAGTTAAAGAGGATGTTAACATATAGTATGATCACCAATACAGGTTATTTATTACTTGGTTTATCTTTTGGTGATGTTTCTGGTTTATACGTAACCCTGTTTTACCTTATTTCTTATATTTTCATTATGTTAGGGCTATTTTTCTGCTTTTTATCCTTAAGAAATCGTTCGGATGGGCTTTTAGTTAAGAGGATAAATATGCTTTCTAATTTGTTTGAAATAAACCCTTTTTTATCGTTTAGTATTTTTATATTGCTTTTTTCAATTGCTGGAATACCGCCGCTGCTAGGATTTTATAGTAAATTTTTTTTATTTTTGTTTTCTTTAAAGTATAAGATGTATTGGTTAACAATACTATTTGTAGTTTTTAGTGCCATAAGTGTTTTTTATTATATAAGGTTAGTTAAGCTGATGTATTTTAATAGAAATTCAGGTTGGTTATTTTTATGTGAAATACCATTTTCAAACTCTTTGATAATTTCAGTTATTACGATTATAAATTGCTTATTTTTTTTTAACCCTGGCATATTGTTTAAGCTGATTTATAATTTTAGTTTTTATCTTTATATATAAAATCTCTAGATGTTTAATCGCATAAGTATTACTGTAAATCAACTAATCGCGTCTGACCTATTTTTGGGTTACCATATTGCGAATTGAAATCCACGTACAAATTTTTTTTTGATAGGTAAGTATAGGAATACAAATATATTTAACATAAATTATACATATTTTTTAACTAAAAAGTTTATTACATTCTTATCTGAGCTCTTCGTAAACAAAGGTCATTTATGATTAGTGAACGAGAATTTTTCTTTATTTAATAGAAGTATCGAGTTGCACCGTTTGTCTAATTTATTTAGCGAGATAACCTTTCTAAATTCTAAATGGTGTAAGGGTATGCTCTCCAATTATAAGTATGTATCTATCGTTAAGCCAAATAAATTTCCGCATAGTATTTTTGTACCCAATATGCAAAATAATCACTATGTGGTGAATGAGGCATTTATAATAAATGTACCGTCTATTGCTATAGTAGATTCTATCGATAATCCATCAAATATTTTTTTTCCGATTCCGGGTAATTCAAAGAGCTTGAAATCTTTATTTTTCTTTTATATAATTATAGCTAAGTCTTTATTTTATTCTCGCTATATTGTATCTTCTAAGTTCATTTTTAACTCGATTGCCTTTGGGCTCAAGGGGTTTAATGCAAAAGCTTACCGCAATCTGTTTATTCACGATTATTTTTCTTTTTTTAAAAAAAGATTTTTATTAGAAAATACAATATTTTTGTTTAAATCTGGATTTTTTTCCAAAAGAAAATTTAAATTCCTTTTTAAACCTAAATTGAACGTTTTATATAAAACTGTGTTATTTAGGTGAAAAATACCTTTATTGATCATTTCCAATATTTTCAAAAATGTTTTATATTTTGGGATTTTTAACAAAGTTAAGTTAAAAAAGCGTCTTATAGTAAAAAAATTACAATTTTTTAAAACATTAGTTTCATTTTTAGTTTAGTCGTCTTTTATATTAATTTTTGGTGGATATAACTTAATAGGTAAAGTGACAATTTGTGAAGTTGTAAATATGGGTTCGAGTCCCATTATTCACCCTCTGTATCGTTTGGCGGAATTGGTAGACGCGATGGGCTTAAAACCTATTTCCATGAGGAGTATTGGTTCGATTCCAATAACGGTCATTTCACCTTTATTTATAATAAAGTTTCGAAAGTCTAAATTTTTTTTTGTACCTTTTTATAATTTTCATACTTATAATTAAGGGTGAGTGTGAACTTATTATTAATTTTATATTTTCCTTCTTAACGTTATTCTTTAATACCAGAGTATTAGATTTTTTTTTTTTTATAACACACAAACCAATAAAAGAGGAGATTTTTATTTCGTCTTCTTTTAGAAGTAAGTATTTTATGTATAATACATTACCTGTTTTTATACTATTATTGTACAATTTGTTTTTTCTTTTTTTATTGATATTACTTATTATAGACATTTTAAAAAATAACTTTAATATTCTTTTTGTTCGTAATACCGGCAGTTGTTTTAATAAAAATTTTTCTAAATTTTTCGGACACTAAACAGCCTTTTGTTATGGCAAATATATAAGACTCTAAATTTAACGTAATAACCATTTTATCTTGATTATAGGATCCAATGGGTAAACTGCGTTTATTTTTTTTTAGTAATACGTCGTAGCTAATATTGTTAGTTTTTGTACTGGATTTTTTTTTTAGTTTAATAGCATACATTTTTAATCTCTGGATTTATCAGCATATAACCATGTTTTTTTTATATAAAAAAAACAAAAAATGAAAAATTTAGAAATTATTTTACAAAGTTCTAAAATGATAGGTTCTGGTTTAGCTACTTCAGGTCTAATTGGAGCAGGTGCAGGTGTTGGTATAGTTTTTGGTTGCTTAATTTTAGCTTTTTCTAGAAATCCTAACTTACAAAAAGAATTATTTAGTTACGCTTTAATTGGTTTTGCTTTAACTGAAGCTATAGGATTATTAGCTCTAGTTATGGCTTTCTTAATTTTATTCATATAGTTTTTTTAATTTGTTTATGTTAGGGTATCCAAGTTCGGTTAAAGGGAAAAGGCTGTAAACCTTTTGCTACAATGCTTCACAGGTTCGAATCCTGTCCCTACCATTTTTGATTATACTAAATTTTTATTTTTAATTATGCGTTTTATAAAAAAATATCCTTTATTAAATATAGTAAATAACTTTTTAATAGATTATCCAGCTCCTCCAAACATAAGCTATTTATGAAATTTTGGCGCATTAGCTGCTTTTTGTCTTGGTATTCAAATTGTTACCGGTATATTTTTAGCTATGTTTTATGTTCCTAGTGTAGAAAGCGCTTTCTCGAGTGTTCAATATATAATGAGGGATGTTAATTACGGTTGATTAATAAGATATATTCATGCCAACGGTGCTTCTTTTTTTTTTATCTGCGTTTACATACACGTTTTTAGGGGTTTATATTATAATTCTTATATTACACCACGTGAGCTTCTTTGAAACTTAGGTGTAACTATTCTAATAGTTATGATACTTACAGCATTTTTAGGTTATGTTTTGCCTTGAGGTCAAATGAGTTTTTGAGCAGCTACTGTCATTACTAGTCTTTTTTCTGCGATTCCCGTTGTTGGAGAGTATATAGTTATATGGTTATGGGGCGGCTTTTCCGTAGATAATGCTACTTTAAATCGTTTTTTTAGTTTACACTACTTATTACCGTTTGTTATAGCTCTCTTATCTTTAATTCATGTTGCTGTTTTACACGAAAGTGGCTCTAGTAATCCATTAAATATAGCATTATCTGTGGCTAATAAGGTTCCTTTTCACCCTTACTTTATATTTAAAGACTTGTTAGGAATTATTTTTTTTCTAATTGTTTTTTGTTACGCTGTTTTTTTTAAACCTGATAGTATAATTGACCCCATTAACAATGTTCCTGCTAACCCTTTAGTTACTCCTACTCATATTGTACCTGAGTGGTATTTCTTACCGTTTTATGCTATATTAAGATCCATACCTAACAAGCTAGGCGGCGTAATTACGTTAGGTTTAGCCTTAATTGTGTTATTTCTGTTACCTTTTATCACCAATAATGTTTTTAAAGGGTCTTTTTTTGAGATTTCCAAAACAGTATTATTTTGGTCATTTCTTTCTGTTTGTGTTTTATTGGGTTGGATCGGTTTTAAGCCTATTGAAGACCCTTATCTTATGTTAGGCCAAATACTTACTATTCTATATTTTTTTTATTTTTTCAGTTTAGCTGTCATAGTACCTACTTTACAGGCTTACACTTTTAAAAACGTATTTGCAAAATAATGACAAGCTTTAGCATCTTTTTTTTATTGTTTTTTTCCTTTATTATGTTTTTTCTTGGAATTTTAGGAATATTTATTACTAGGAAAAATATTATCATAATATTAATTTCAATAGAATTAATGTTGTTGGCTGTTAATTTTAATTTTGCTATATTTTCTGTTCTATTAGAAGATATGTTTGGTCAGGTTTTTATTCTTTACACATTGACTTTAGCTGGAGCAGAAGCTGCAATAGGGTTAGCTATTTTAATCATTTTTTACAGAATAAGAGGTATAATTAGCGTCAATTTTGTTACATCTTTAAAAGGCTAGTTCATTATGCTTAAATTTATTAAAAATTTTTTATTTTCAAAAAAATTTTTAAATGTTAAAAGGTTTGGGCTTTGGTTAAATTCTTCTATTAAAAATAGAGCAATTTTCGTATACTCAATTGCAACCTTTAGTATAATTATAAGGTATTGCTTGTATTCTTTACATAATGGCTCTTGGCTAGTCGATTCCGTTACTATTATTTCCGCAACCCTTTCTTACAGTTTTGCTACTTTTTTTTTGTTTGTTTTTGGTGTCTTAAGAAGTGTAACATTTGGTGAGTATATAAAAAGATTCATTGATATAGATAGGATTCGTGAAAATAGAATAAGGGCAGAGAAATTTAGAAAATTGGTTGTTGAAGCTCACAAGGCACACGAACCTTTCAGAATCTACTCTTATAATTGTGGATTGACATTTAGTATTTCTTTTATGCTTTTAGCTATGACAGCTGGTACAAGTCTTGCAGCTACTATGTGCTTTCTTGTTCTTATGTATAATGCATGGATAATATTTAACATACTTTACTTTGCAAGGTGCATGCACATAACGCCTGTGCCAGAGGACCTAAAAACCATAAAACCTACGTGGTTACTTAGATTGGAGGATTTTAATAAAAATTTAGCTTTAATGAATGGTGTTGGTAATGTTGCCGGTGAATCAGTTACGGGATCCAGTTTAGGTAAAAGGGCTATTAGCAATGTTTCAAAGGCGGCTACAAAGTCTTTTAATTATTTAGCTGACGCTAAAAATATACCTACAATTATTAAGACTTCGATAGGGGTTGGTACTTTTATTTTTGGTTTTGACTACACCGCTGCTGAGGCTGGCCAAAGAACTTCTTATGCAACAAAAGTGATGGAGCTCTACTTAGATGAGACTTATTCGCCAGACCCTGATACGCGTTCTAAAACTGCGGCGTTACGAAGAAGGGGTATTAATTTGCTAGATTGTTGTGAACCTAACTCTAGGTGTTTAAATCCCGAACTTGTTGAAAATAAATACGAGGTCGTTAGGCCTTACGAAAGTAAAAGGTATTTAACACTAGAGGAAAAGGCTAATGCACTAGAGGAAAAGGCTAATGCACTAGAAGAGGAAAATAGAAAGCTTCGTTTAAATTTAGAGGATCCCGGTTTGAAATAAAATATAGTTTTTATATTTTATTCTTTATAAAAAAGTGTGTAAAAGCAACTCTATTACAGAATTAAATATTACTGTTTCGTATTCTTTGCAAAAGATTGCTACAACTTCTAATATAATGAAAAAATACCAATTTTTAAAGTCTAATTTGCTACAAAATCAAAACATAAATGAATTATTCCTTCAGTATTTAAAAAATGATAGCAATATTGGTGTTATTAAAAGTATTGTTGACGGTGTTGTTATAATTGAAGGTCTTTCTAATGTTAAGGCTGGTGAAATGCTTCAATTTTCTAATGATATTCAAGGTATGGCCCTTAATCTAAACTCTGAAACAGTCTCTGCTGTTTTATTTGGCGATGAAACAAAAATAAAACCTGGTGAATACGTCGAAGGAACAGGGAATATTATTAGTGTTCCTGTAGGTATGAGTTTATTAGGTAGAGTCGTAAACGCTCTAGGTCAACCAATAGATAATAAAGGGGATTTTCCTGGTTCTGAGTTAAAACAGGTTGAAGTTAAGGCTCCTGGTATTATTACAAGACAATCTGTTAACGAACCTATGATTACTGGTGTTAAAGCTATCGATTGTTTGGTTCCTGTTGGAAGAGGTCAAAGAGAGTTGGTTATTGGTGATAGACAAACTGGAAAAACTTCAATATGTTTAGATGCTGTTTTAAATCAAAAATACGAAAATTCTAAAAATAAAAAAAATGCATTGTATTGTATTTATACTGCAATAGGTCAAAAAAGATCTTCGATTAGTAAGCTAGTTACACTTCTTGAAAAAACTAATTCTTTAGAATATAGTATTATCGTTGCCGCAACTGCTTCAGAAGCTGCACCTCTTCAATATCTTGCTCCTTATACTGGTTGTGTTATAGGTGAATATTTTAGAGATAATGGTAAACACGCATTAATTATCTACGACGATTTAAGTAAACAAGCGGTAGCTTACCGTCAAATGTCTTTATTATTAAGAAGACCTCCTGGTAGAGAAGCTTACCCTGGTGATATTTTCTATCTTCACTCAAGATTATTAGAAAGAGCTGCAAAATTAAATAAAAATTTTGGTGGCGGATCATTGACAGCTTTACCTGTTGTTGAAACTCAAGCAGGTGATGTTTCTGCTTATATTCCTACGAATGTTATTTCTATTACCGATGGTCAAATATTTCTTGAAACTAATCTTTTTTATAACGGTATTAGGCCGGCTGTCAATGTTGGATTATCTGTTAGCCGTGTTGGTTCTGCTGCGCAAATATTAGCTATTAAAAAGCTTGCAGGTTCTTTGAAATTAGAGTTAGCTCAATATAGAGAAGCTTTAAGTTTTGCACAATTTGGTAGTGACTTAGATGAAACAACTAAGAATTTATTATCGAGAGGAAATATGCTTACAGAGTTATTAAATCAAAATAGATTTACACCTATACCTATCGAAAATCAATTTGTTTTAATGTATTCTGGTATAAAAGGTTTTCTTACCAACGTAAATAATAAAGTAATTAGGGCTTACGAAAATGAGTTATTTAATAGAATTTCAAATTACTCTGTTTTTAATACCAACGTAATTTTACTTTCTAATAATGACTATTATAAAAAAAAAAATAATAATAATGTTGTAGCCTTCTTCATTAGCTATTTCAAGTTTATTACTACAAATATTTTTGGTTTTTCTTCTTCTAAATAGTTTTTTCTTTAATTTTAAAAATGGTAAGCTTGACTGTTTATTTTATTCTTTTATCATTATATTTAATATTGAATGTGATTTTGACAGTCGCATTTTTAACGTTGTTTGAAAGAAAGGTTTTGGCTAGTATTCAAAAAAGAAAAGGCCCAAACTGGACCGGATTCCTGGGAATTTTGCAACCTTTGGCAGATGCTTTAAAACTTATATTAAAGGAAAACCCTGTTCCACAAAACGCTTCATCGGTTTTATTTTTTGGAGGACCTCTAATATTATTAATTTTGAGTTTAAGCGCATGATTTGTTATTCCATTTAATAATGATATTGTTGTTTCCGATATAAATATTGGGATTCTTTACGTATTCATGGTTTCATCCTTGAATACATTAAATATAATTGTAGCTGGTTGATCTAGCAATTCTAGATATGCTTTTTTAGGTGCATTACGTTCCATTGCTCAAGTTATAGCATACGAGGTAGTTATAGGCATAATTATTATAAATATTATAGTTTTAAGTGGGTCTTTAAATTTCCTGAAAATAGTTTGAGCCCAAAAGGATCTTTGGTATGCTTTTGTTCTTTGAGCTCAGTTTTTCCTTTTTTTTATTGCCATGCTAGCCGAAACTAACAGACATCCTTTTGATTTAGCTGAAGCAGAGTCTGAGCTAGTTTCGGGTTATAATGTTGAGCATAGCAGTGTCCTGTTCGCCCTGTTTTTTCTATCAGAATATGCAAATATTATATTGCTTTGCCACGTAGCTACTATACTTTTTCTTGGAGGTTGGACTATGCCTGATTTGTATTTTTTTATTAAATTTTTTTCTATGGAATATTATCTCTGCGTGGATGAGTTTTTTTATACTTTACGCTCGGATTTCTATTATATAACATGACTTTACCATTCTTTTGTATATATACTAAAAGTTTATTTTTATTTGTTTGCTTTTATATGAGTTAGGGCGACCTTACCTCGATATAGGTATGACCAGTTAATGAGGTTGGGTTGGAAGGTTTTTGTTCCAATTACAATCGGTTTAGTTTTTGTTAGTATCTCACTAACGTTATTTTTTGATGGTTTCCCTTCTGAAGGTGGTTATATAAATCATTTTTTTTCTGCTGATATTTTTATATAATTACTTAACTTTTTAGTTGTGTTGTTAGAGGGGGTAGTTTAAGGGTAAAATGTTATCCTCCAAAGTTAAAGATAAAGGTTCGAATCCTTTCCCCCCTGTGCCTTTTCTTTTTTGAATGCGAAATAAAAAATATATGCGTATTAATTTAAATTTTCATTACGATAAATTGCATTTAAAAGAAATTGTTATTTTAATACCTAAATACCATACTAATATGGTTTCGTTTCTTACACCTATTTTAGGTTTGTATGGTATAAATGTTAAAGAATTTATTAACGATTTTGATATAAAAACTAAATTTATTAATTTTGATGTTATCATACCGACATTAGTCAGGATTTCTAAAATAAAAACATTTGAAATAATTTTAAAAACACCCTATGTTATTTCTATTCTTTCAAATTTACCTAATTTTTCGGTTACAAGACCAAATATTGATTTACTTTCCATCTACAAAGTTTCATTATTAAAATCTATTTTTTACTCCAATCTTTTGCACGTTTTCCATAAACGTATATACTTATCGCTAAGAAAATATTTATCCTTAGTAGTAAAAGTAAATTTTCAGCTTAGTGTAAGTTCTGCTTTTGTAAAAAAAAGCCCCTCAAGTTTACAAAATTTGTTTTTATTAAAATCTACTATACAAAATAATAAATTATTTACTCATTTATTATTTAATAAATACGGTTTTTTCGTAAACTTTAGTAATAGCTCTTCACCAAGGTTAAATTACTTAAAGGTAGCTTTAGCTATCCAAAATATTTCTATTTTTAAAATCAAGTCAAATTTGTTATCGTCTTTAATTGGCAGTAAATATTTTCAAGGAAATATTTATTTTATAGGTTCAAATAACTTGAAGTATATTATAGGTTTTGTAAAAGAAGTTAGCTTAAAGTTTTTTGGTAGTAATTTTTTTCCTATTTATTTTAGATTAGGTTCTAATTTACTTAATCAGTCATTTATAAAATCTTTTGTTAATTCCTTTAATTTATTAATTAAATCGATAAATTTTTACTCTTTAAGGATTATTTACTTAATCGCTACAAAAATACTTAAAAATTTTAATTTTTTAAGTAAAAAATTAATATTCCTGTTAAATAAAAACAATAATGCCAACATATCATCAAATATTAAGAACTCCTAGAAAGAGAAAAATACATACTAACAATGTAAAGGCTTTAGAGGGTTGTCCACAAAAGAAGGGGGTTTGTGTTAAGCTCAGAATTGTTAAACCAAAAAAACCTAATTCGGCTCAAAGAAAAGTTGCTAAATTAAGGCTATCAACGCGTAGAATGATTATTGCGTATATACCTGGTCAGGGCCATAATTTGCAAGAATACTCTTCTGTACTTGTTTCAGGAGGCCGAGCTCCTGATCTACCCGGTGTTCGTTATACTCTTATAAAGGGTAAATACGATTTTAGCTGGAAAGAAAGCTTTGAAAGAAAAAAAAAATTATCTAAATATGGCTACTCGACTAAGAAGAAATTTTAAGCGCTTTTATTTTAAAAGCTTCTATTTTAAAAGGATTTTGAAATCGAAAATTAAGCGTTATAATAGTTTTTTAAAACTATACAATACGAGTAAAAGTAATGGTAAAAGAGTATCTCTTAGTTTAAGAAGGAGAAATAAAAACGGTAAATTAATGGTTAAAAAGCTTCGCCTAAATAAAATCCAAAGAGTTTTATTTGTTAGAAAACTTTTTAAATTAGGTTATAAAAAGCGATACTTCTTTCACTATCTGCGTCAAAGGATCGAAGTAATTAGATTAAAAAAATTTTTGGCAAAGTATAGGTGAAAAAATAAGCAACGATTATGGAGAAAGGTTTATCGCAGAGGATTCAAAAGATCATATTTTCGTTTTTTTAAGAAAAAGTTTATATTTTTTGCTGCGCGTCATTTCAAAGTAGCTAATAATTTTTATAAATTCCACGGACTTTATTCGTTTTTAAAAACGTTTGTTAAGTATAGTAGGCTGAAGTTAGTCCTTGCTAGATATGGTAAAGTGTTTAAAAACAAACAGAAAAGAGTAATTTGTAAGCTATCAAAGGATAGGGTTGAAAGGCTGATGCTATTAAATATATTCTTCCAAAGCCTTATTTCACGAGGTAAAAGGAAACTTTCATTAGGGATTTTCAGAAAACTTCTTTTACTTTTAAAGTTTAAGTATAGAAAAAATTTTATTGAGAGTTATCTTCAATTCTTGGAAAAAGTTAGACCTTTAATATGTTATAAAGTTATGTTTATTGGTGGTAAAAAGTATAAAATACCTACATTGATGCCACTTTCAAAAAGCTATTCAACTAGCATTAGGTGGTTGATAGGTAACTCTGACAAGCGCGATGTTGCCAGCTCTTTATTTAATCATATAAATATTTCGTTAAAAAATGAGGGTGCATTGATTAAGTATAGAAAAGAATATCATTCTGCTTCTTTTGAGAATAAGAGCTATATAAGATTTCTAAGATTTTTAAAAACAGGATTTTAATATGTCTGTGTTATTATGAAAAAATAGACCGATAAAAAATTTAACTTTTGGTTTAAAAAGGATATCAGGGAGAAATAATCAAGGGAAAATTACTAGATATCACCGTGGTGGTGGTGTTAAAAAAATAGGCCGCTTAATAGATTATAAAAGATATATATGAAATATTTTCGGTTTTGTTCATAGAGTAGAATATGATCCAAAAAGGAATTCCTTGATCGCTTTAGTTGTTTATTCTAACGGCATTATGTCTTACATTTTGGCTCAAGAAGGTTTATTGATTGGTGATTGTATATTTGCAAAAGAAGATATCGTTTTAAAGCCAGGAAATTCCACCTATTTACATCAGCTTCCTATTGGCTTAAAAATAAGCTCAATTGAACTTACAGAAAATAAAGGGGCTCAGCTTATTCGTGCTGCAGGTTCATATGCGACTATAATAAGCAAGTTTGAAAATATTGTTATTTTGAAGCTAAAATCAGGTGAGCTAAGAAGAGTTCATTCAACTTGTATTGCGACTGTGGGTTCAATTTCTAATTTTCAATATATATATAGAAATTTCAAAAAAGCTGGATTTTATAGGCTTAAAGGATGGTTACCTATTGTTAGGGGTGTAGCAATGAATCCAGTTGATCATCCACATGGTGGTGGTCAAGGAAAAACTTCAGGTGGAAGGCCTTCTGTAACTCCTTATGGGGTCATAACAAAAGGTAAACCAACTAGGAAAAGTAAGTCAATTTTTATCGTAAAGAGAAGAAAATCTTAATAAAAAAATGAGATCAGTTTGGAAGGGTTGTTTTTACAAAAATAATAATACTTTAAATAAGTCTTCAGTAGTAGTTAATACTATATTAAAGAAAAAATTTATTTTACATGATGGTAAATCTTATAAGACTGTTTTAATTGATCGAAGTATGGTAGGTCTAAAGATAGGTGAGTTTATTTTTACTAGGAAAATGGGCGTTTTGCATAAAAAGAAAGTATTAAAGAAAAAAGGTAAAAAATAATGGGTCATGTTATAAATCCTATTTCTTATAGATTATATAATATTAGGTATTGAAATAATAACTGATTTACAGATGGCTTAAATTATTCATATTTAGTAAATCAAGATATACTTATAGAGCGTTTTTTTAGAAAATTTTTAGTAACTCATCTCGATTCAACTAGTGCCGGTATAATATTTGTTAATTTAAAGATTATACGTTTTTTTAATAATATATCTTTATATATTTATATACACGATAGTTTTCTGGATTTGTTATTTTTTAATTTAAAAAAAAATGCTAGATTTTTGCTTATTAAGCGTTTATTTAACAAGAAGTTTTATAAAAAATTTAGAAAAGCGTTAAGGCGTAACAAAAAATTTAAGGCTAAACTTTTTACCTTTTTAAAAAAAAAGGTAATCTTAAAATACTCCAGAAAATTGTTTTTTTTGTTTATAAAAAATAAAATTTTAAAGCTTTATTGAGACAGTTTTAAGAAGCTATCGCTTTTTTATCTAAAAAAGTTTAACCACTCAGACTTTTTGAGTAAAATGTTTATTATTGGGCTATCAAAAATGAATGTTAACGCCAATATAATTAGCGAATTTTTTTTTATTCGATTAACACAATATTACACAATATGGGAAGTATTAAGGAACATAAATTTTTTATTTAAATCCTTAATGAAAAAAAAGAGGTTAGTAAAAGGCTACAAAATAACCTGCTCTGGTCGTTTTTCTCGTAAACAACGAGCTACGTACAGCTGAAAAGCATTTGGTAGTCTAGCTTTTAGTACTGTAAAGTCTAGATTAGACTATAGTTATAAAACTATCGCTCTAAAGTATAGTGCTTGTACTATAAAGGTTTGGGTCAGATTAGGTAAGAAAAAGACTAATTTAGTTGACTTTGTGGTTTAATATAAAAAAATGAAGTTCAAAAAATATTTTAAAATAAAATATAAAAATAATAATATATACGAGCACGATTTAATACACTTTGGTGATTTTGGTCTAAAATCACTTGGTAATTGTAACCTAACTTCTGAACAGTTAACAGCTGCGATCAAATCAATAAAAAGAGTTATAAAGAAGAAAAATTTTTTGATAATCAAAGCTTTACCTTTTTGAATGTTAACTAGAAAACCCCGTGACGTTCGTATGGGTAGGGGTAAAGGTAGCCCTACCCTAAAGGTTTATCCATTGAAAGCCGGTAAAATTATTTTTGAATTTAAAAATGTAAATGAAACATTATTGTTAAGGGCTTTAAAGTCATCCTCACTAAGACTGCCCGTACCTACTAAAATTGTGAAAAAATATGATAAACGTACAGACTGTATTAAAGGTAGCTGATAATTCTGGCGCAGTATTTGTTAATTGCATAAGATTGTTGAATTCCTCATCAAGGATTGGTGCGGGGGTTGGTGATACAATAACGGTAGTTGTAAAAAAAAGTATTGTAAAAAAAAATATAAAAAAAAGTAAAGAGATAAAAAAAGGTCAAGTTTGTTCTGCAATAATTATAAGAACTGTTAAGGGTGTAAAACGATGAGGAAACTTCTTTATAAGATCCTCTTCTAATGCAGCAGCTTTAATAAATAAGTATTCATTACCTATCGGATCCAGATTACTTGGACCAGTTTTTCGTGAAATTCGAGTCAATTTAAAGTTTAGTAAAATAATTTCAATAGCGCAGGTTACACTCTAATGAGACCTTATAATATTTATAATACTTCATTAAAAAATGCCCTTCTTAGTAGTATTAACTTATTTAATACTAGCACATTGAAAATTCCACTAAATCCGAGTCTAACGACAGTTTTTAATACGTTTAAAGGTGAAAAAAGTTCAAAACTCATAAAACTTTATCTAATAATATTATATATTTCTAATCAAAAGCCTTTTATAAAAAAGGTAAGGTTTAATTATATAAAAAAGAAAATACTTAAAAGATTTTTTATTTCAGTATCTTTAAATAAAAAAAATTCGTTAAACTTTTATATATATATACTAAATTTTTATAATTATTTTTTTCATATTTATTACCAAAAGAGTCTTAAATACAACTCATTTAAAGACAGCCTTATACTTTATATAGATAATATTCAACTTTTTTTTAAGAACTATAATAAACAGAATCAAAAAACGCAAATTAAAGTAATTTTTAATCTGTCAAGCAAAACAACCTTATTGTTTAAATATTTAAACAATATCTTTTTAATAAGAATAAAAAATTAATGAGGTATTTACTAATAAAAAATAAAAAGTTATATAATTTATTTTTTAAATTTGAATTGAAAAGGTTACAATACAAATCTGTAATGTTAAATAGAAGGTTACCGAATTATATAAGACAAAAGGCTTTCAAACATATGATCAAATTAAATAAAAATTCTTCTTATGTGGCTATTAAGCAGCGTTGTTTTATAACGAATAATGGAAGGTCAGTTTTAAATCATTTTAAATTGTCAAGAATAAAATTAAGATTGCTGATTTCTAATAATTACGTAAATGGTGTAAAAAAATCTAATAAATAAAAAATATGAGTTTACTTAGTAATATGATATGTATTGTAAAAGTAGGTTGTAATGCACGACATTTGCAGGTAGTCGTACAAAATTCAAAACTTTGTATAAATGTTTTAAGTGTACTATATAAATTGGGGTACATAAGAGGTTTCATAGTAAAAGATCAAAAAAATGTTATAATACTATTAAAATATATAAATAATAAACCTGTAATCAGAAATATTGCAGTGGTTTCAACTCCAGGTAGACGTACGTATATTAAACATAAAAAATTGGAAAAATTTTTAGCGAGAAAGGATTCTGGTTTCCTACTTTTATCAACATCTAAAGGTATTCTAACTGACGAAGAGTCAAATATGTTTAAAATAGGTGGTGAAGCTTTATTAAAAATAAGTTAAAAATGGAATTAGTAAAGATAATAAATTTAAAAAATAAAATAACTTTGAGGGTAGGAAAGATTAACGAAAGCGCTTTGTTTTATTTTAAATGTGGAAAAAAGGTAATATTAAGAGTAAATATCAGTAGAAGCTTTTTTTTACATCAAAAAACATTGATCACTTTTGGCAACTTGGCTTATTCAAACTACAGTAACTATATAGAATTTGTAACAAAAATCTTAGAAAATTTTTTTTATAACCATTATAGCCATTTTTCTAAATTACATATGATTGGATTAGGTTTTAAAAATTTTATATTAGGAAATCAGTTGTATATACTTGTGGGAGATTGTAACTATATAATATTTTTTATTCCAACCGCTCTAAAATTATTTTGTAAAAAAAATCAAATTTTTATTCTAGGTGAAAACGAGGTCGAAATTTTTAATTTTATCTCAAATGTAAAAAAAATTAAAAAATCTAACTTTTATAAAGGTAAAGGTATATTACAATTCAAAAATTTTAAGTTTACTAAATTAAAGGTTGGTAAAAAACAAAGATTTATGTAGTTAAATTATGAAAAAATTGCAAAATTTTAATACATTTATATTAAGTAATAAAAATATTTTTAGTGCATTGAAAGATATTCACGGTGTAAATTTAAGAAAAATTAATAAAATACGTTTAATGGCCGGTGCTGACACTATTGAAAAAGTTAATAATATGAGTTTTGAACTTTTTTCTTTAATAAAAAAGCAAGCAACCTTTTTTTATAATTTAGAAGAAAACAAGATATTCAATAACGTAAATCGAAAAAAAAAAATAAAAAACTATATTGGAATGCGTCATATATTAAAATTACCTGTCAGGGGGCAAAGAACTCATACTAATGCCAAAACACCGAAGAAAAATATAAAAAAAGAAATATAAATGAAAATACTAAGGAACTTAACAACTAGAAAAACAAAAACAATTTTACCAAAAAAAGTACTTCAAAATAAGCCTTTCAGGATTAAAAAAAGGTTATATAGACAAAAAAAGAAATACGTAAGCTTTAGGCAGCGACTAGTTTTAGCTAAGAAAAATCTAAATAAAAAACGTTATTACCTATTTTTTACAAAAAAAAGAAATAATATATTTTTAACTGTAACTGACGTGTTAGGTAGAGTAGTAATTTCACAATCTGCTGGATCTTGCAAAATTACTACTAAAAAAAAAAAAAGATCTCCTGATACATTAAAAGCGGTTTCGACCTCAGTTGCAAAAGTAGCTCGTGCAAAGAATATAAAATATTTGTTTAAATTCTTTATGGCTACAAATCAAACTAAAACCGGAAAAACCATTTTTGATAGCTTTAAAAAATTAGGGCTTTTTATCTTGCAAGGTGTAGTAGTAAAAAATAGAACACATGGCCTTTTTATGAGAAAAAAGAAGGCAAAAAGATTATAAAAAGAAATTTTTAAAAAAACTTATATACAGGGAATCTTGACTACCTTATTTTTTGTCTCACTGTCAACGTTAAAAAAAAAAAATGCTATAAGGTGTTAGGGGAAAGTGTCAATTAATTTCAAACAGGTGTAAATATTGTTTAACAAAATTCAAAAAAGAAGATTAAAATAATATACGATAATATATATATATGACCTTCTTAGTAGTCAAGCATCACTAAAAAAATAAAGGCGCGTTAGCCTTCGAAAAAATGGGGTTTATTAAGTCGCATAATCTTAATAAACCGTATATTTCATTATGCCTCAACTAGATAAATTATCTTTTGCGACACAGTATTTTTGATTAACACTATTTTTTTTTGGTTTATACTTCTTGAGTGTTAATTTTTTTGTTATTTTAGTATTTAAAAACCTTAAGTTAAGAAATATTATCTATAAAATCTGATATTTTTTTTTATATAAATTTAATTATGCAGATTATAATAATAAACACAAGTCCTTGGTAAATACCTCCTTTAGTTTTATTTACTACACACTATATATCAAGTTTTTCATATCAGTAAAAATCAATTTAGTGTTTGAAAAAGCTAGAAATTTAGTATCTAAAACGCAAACTTTAAATCAATCTAAAAGTAACTTAACTACTAATTTACTAAACAGCTTTTTAAATTCAAGCACAATCTATTTAACTAAAGAATTTCAAGAATTAAATATTTATGAAATATAATTTATTATTATTTTTTACACTGTTTGCAATAAACAATTTACTACATTATATTAGCGAAAAGGTTATTATTGTTATATTTATAATATTTTTATTTTTTTTGATGGGTTTTCTGTCAAATGTTATAAATAGCGAATTTAGAACAAAAATTGATTATATATTAAATGATATTAATACATACGTAAATGTAATATTTAATTTTTTATATATAAACAAACTTTTTTATTTAAATCTAAAATCACTAAAAAATAATTTTTTATATTTAAGTTTATTACTGAATAGAAAAATTACTGCTTTAAAAAATTACACAATATTAAATAATAAATTAAATGCAATAAATAGCAGCACTGCTTTATTGTTAAAATAGCTCCAAAGGATTATTTTTTCATAAAACACTTGATGACGTTAGAGTACATTTTTATTTTTATTTTCTTTTGAGCAGCGTTTTTTATTTCATGTTTGTTAATTTTTCTTTCATATTTCCTAGTTTATCAGGAATCAGATATTGAAAAAAATTCTGCGTATGAATGCGGTTTTCAACCATTCGAAGATACAAGAAGCAAGTTTAACGTTAGATATTATTTAATAGCTATATTGTTCATGATATTTGATTTAGAAATAATGTACTTATTTCCATGGTCAATTTCAATTTCGACAGGCGGTTTTTTTGGAGTTTGATCGATATTTTTATTTCTAATAGTACTAACTGTTGGCTTCATCTATGAGTGACAAAAGGGAGCGTTAGAATGGGATTAGACTATGTCTAGAAAAAGCTATTACGTAAAGTTATTTATCGATTTGTATAAAAAATTTATTAAAACGCTAATATTGAAAAAAAACGAAAAAAACAGTTTGTATATGTTAGTTGAAAGATCAAAAATTTTCGACCTTACATCTAGTTTGCGACGTAACAGCTTAACACAATTTAAGGTTTTAAATGACATTTGTATAACAGATTACCCGGAAAAAATCGATAGGTTTGAACTGAATTATAATTTACTTTCTGTTAAGTATAACTTTAGAATTTTTATCAAAAGTTATACCTCTGCATATGCACCATCTATTTCAATACTGTTTAATAGTGCTAATTGAATTGAAAGAGAAAGTTGAGATATGTTTGGAGTGTTCTTTACCAATCACCCCGATTTAAGAAGAATATTAACTGATTATGGCTTTGAAGGATTTCCTTTGAGAAAAGATTTTCCATTAACCGGATATATCGAAATACGTTATGACGACGAGAAGGCCAACATTGTTTATGAGCCGCTTGAACTTTCCCAAGAGTATAGACTTTTTAATTTTACTAGTCCATGAGAAAAAATCAAATAGGTTTACATTCAAAAACAACAAAAATAAAAAATTTTACAATGAATTTTGGTCCGCAACATCCAGCCGCGCACGGAGTTTTGAGACTTATACTGGAATTAGATGGGGAACTTGTTAGAAAAGCTGATCCTCACATCGGTTTATTGCACCGTGGTACAGAAAAGCTAATTGAATACAAAACCTACATTCAAGCGCTTCCGTATTTTGACCGTTTAGATTACGTTTCAATGATGTCACAAGAACATGCTTATTCCATTGCCGTTGAAAAACTGTTAAACTGTAGCGTTCCAATAAGAGCTCAGTATATAAGAGTTATATACAGCGAGTTAACTAGAATACTAAACCATATCCTGGCCGTTACCACTCACGCTATGGACGTAGGCGCTTTGACGCCTTTTTTATGATTATTCGAAGAGAGAGAAAAGTTAATGGAATTTTATGAAAGAGTATCCGGTGCCAGAATGCATGCAGCATATATAAGACCGGGCGGCGTGGCTCAAGATCTTCCACTAGGACTATGAAACGACATTATGCAATTCGTTGAACAATTTTTTTGGCGCTTAGTAGAGGTCGAAGAACTTTTAAATGGCAACAGAATTTGAAAACAGAGGCTAGTTGACGTTGGAATTGTGACAGCTGAAGCAGCGTTAAATCATGGTTTTAGTGGTGTAATGTTAAGAGGTTCGGGAATTGCATGAGATCTCAGAAAGAATAACCCTTACGAGGTATACGATAAGCTTGATTTTAACGTTCCAGTGGGCAAAAACGGTGACTGTTATGATAGGTACCTAATAAGAGTATACGAGATGTACGAAAGCTTAAACATTATAAGACAGTGTTTAAAGTCGTTACCGTCGGGATTAATAAAGGTGAATGATAAAAAGATCACCCCTCCCGAAAGAGCAGACATGAAGCATTCGATGGAATCCCTTATTCACCATTTCAAACTATATAGCGAAGGATTTAACGTTCCGGAAAATGAAACATACGCCTGTGTAGAGGCACCAAAGGGCGAATTTGGAACATACTTGGTATCTGACGGTTCAAACAAGCCTTATAGGTGCAAAATAAAGGCTCCGGGTTTCTTACATCTACAATCTTTAAATTCTATGTCGAAGGGACATATGATAGCTGACGTCGTTACCATAATAGGTACACAAGATATTGTTTTCGGTGAAATAGACAGGTAATTCATGATTTTTAATCCATTAGAACAATTTAGAATTTCAATTTTACAAAAGCTTTTTTTTGGCAATTTGGATATTTCTATTACAAACAATACGATAATTTTATTTGTAATATTAATAGGATTCACTTTTTTATTTTATGTAAATTATTCAACCAATACATATATTCCTAGCAAATGACAGTACGCCGTAGAAAACGTTTATCTGTTTGTGTTGCAATTGTTTAAACAACAAATTAATAATATAGTAGCCCTTAGATATTTTCCACTTGTCCTTTTTATTTTTACATTTATTTTATTCGCAAATCTTATTGGACTTTTACCTTATGGATTTACAATAACAGGACACATAATATTTACATTTCAAATAGCCTTTTCTCTGTTTTTTGGAATAACTTTAATAAATTTTTTCAATAATAAAACAGAATTCTTCAACCTTTTTGTGCCGAGCGGTGTGCCAAAACCTTTAATTCCATTTCTTGTCATTATAGAAGTTGTATCATATTTAATAAGACCATTTAGTTTGTCAGTTCGACTTTTTGCCAATATGTTAGCTGGACATACTCTTCTAAATATATTGAGCGCTTTTATATTTAACGTTTTTAAAAAATACGCTTTAATATCTTTTCTGCCACTACTGTTTATAGTCTTCATTATAGTTTTAGAGTTTTGTATCGCGATAGTTCAAGCCTACATCTTTTCCATCCTTACCTGTATATACCTTAACGATATATACAATACCAGCCATTAGTAGAAATAGCTTTTATAAAAATACAGTAAAGTGACTCTACTAAGAAGTTATTGACTTTTACTAGAAGCTCTTGATTAGTGATAATATTAAGCTTATCGGGTTTTTGCTGTCTAGCGATAGTCTTTGGATAAATTGATAACAAAAAATAAATGACAATATGGATGTTCTTTTAACATCTGTAGTATGTTCGCTTTAAAAGGAACTG
>JAESFV010000272.1_pt1 | contig 41179 bp, 32 predicted proteins | sample 9269471 | NCBI WGS metagenome assembly JAESFV01 (sample SAMN14502647, study PRJNA617108) | algae metagenome | isolation source: Symplocastrum torsivum CPER-KK1 and co-occurring heterotrophs from... | place: USA: Central Plains Experimental Range, Colorado | collected 2001-01-01
TCAAAACCCGTATTCTTGAATTTATTGACTATTTCAATCGTACTATGGCAAAACCCTTTAAGTGGACTTACAAGGGTAAGGCTTTGGCGGCATAATGGCAGGTAGACTTCCGCCGAAGTCTACTAGTGCGAGCGCACGGTTTTGCAATTGGTAATATTGACTCTGTTATTGTGGCAGAGCGTCCTAAGCTTAAGCCTCATATTAAAGCAATGCGCGATCGCCTCAGCACAACGCTTGAATTAAAACCTGACCAAATCGGCATCAAGGCAACCACGAATGAAAAGTTAGGTCCAGTGGGACGAGAAGAGGGAATTGCTGCCTATGCGGTCGCCTTACTTGTGGGCAACTAGACTAACTCAAGTTACCCACATACTGCTGTAAAGAACGACATTTATTTGTCACGACGACGCATACTTCGTCTTAGCGACAACAATGTGTCACCAACGACAAATAATTAGTCACTGTACAAACAACAAAGCGGGCGGCGAGAATCGAACTCGCATCATTAGCTTGGAAGGCTAAGGTTTTACCACTAAACTACGCCCGCAGTTTTGGACTTTTTTCCCAGCCTTGACTAGGCTAACACACTTTTATCGTATTTAAGCCAAGAACCCTAATTTTGAGTGGGAGAAATTGTAAGAGAGAGATAGTACTCCCGTGGAACTGGGCTACCTGCCATCCTTGTCGGGTTAAACTGCCACTGCTCAACAATTAACTTTGCCAGTTGCTGCGCCACATTTGAACTGAGACTTCCTTGTTGGACTTGAGTAGAGCTAACAGTTGCTTGCCCTGTGCTTTCAATCCATACCCGCACCTGTAAAACCTGAACTTGGTCAAGATTAATACCTAGCGATCGCAACTCTTCTCCAGAAAATGATTGTCTGTTACCTGAAGCCAAGGTAGCGAATGCGTCACCCTCCCTGCTGGGATTGATAACATCACTCTCATTGCTAGTCAAATTAAATTGACCGGGAGTGGCAAGAAAGCCACTTCCTTGCTGAGGGTTGGGCGAACCGGGTTCTGTAGGTATTGGCGAGGGATTTGGGGAGGGGTTAGGCGAACCCGGTTCTGTGGGTGGGCTGGATGAGGGATTCGGGGCGGGATTAGGTGAACTTGGCTCTGTAGTCGGTCGATTCGAGGGCTGATTTTGAGGAATGTTCGGTGAAGTTGGCGCTGTCGGCCGATTCGAGGGTCGATTTTGAGCAATATTTGGTGATGATGATGCAACAGGGAATCGATTGTCTTGAGAATTCTGAGTCAGTATCTCCTGTGAGTTCGTGCGGCTTTGAGGCGGAACAGCAGCAGAGGAAGGTTGACGATTAACAGGCTGGGTAGAAGGTTCTCTAGCAGGACGATTTATCGGAAACTGGTTTCCAGAGACAGGTGATGTCGATCCTGGAGCAAGAGTAATGACATCGACAGGAATAAGAATTGCCTCAGACAGAAAGCCTTGGAGTCGCCCCATCAATAACAAACGCAGTATTCCAAAAAGAAGTATATGGATAACAATAGAACCAATAATCACACTAGACCACAATCCTGGTGGGTCAGCGTGACGGCGTTCAGGCAGTTGAGTATGAACAGTTGATTTTAACCTTGGTAGTGCCATGCTTTCTTCCAGTGGAGACGCCTTTTTCAATACTGCCAAAAAGCACTGCCTGATTTGGAGAAACAATTCACTTTAGAGGTAGAGTTAACCGTTCACTGTTCAAAGTTGCCGGGATTTCCAGAACAATCATTAGCTGAAGCGCTCAAAAATTGAGTAACCTGTGCAACAGTGAAGTAGAACTGATGTTCCACTTCGAGAATTTCGGGAATCTGAGCGACTTTTTCACTACTCTCCATAAAAATCAGGCGATGCGTAAGTCCTGTGGAGTCTGAACGCGAGAGTGTACACAACTTAACAGAGCCACCTAAAATGATTTCTGCCTCTCCTCAAACAACGCTACCCCAACTTGATGAACTGATTGATGGCTTGCCTAATATTTCCGGTTGGGAAAAAGAAGTCCTTGAGGTAGTCAACCACAATGAGCCTGTATTTTTACCAACTACGAATATTCGCTTAGAGGATATTACAGCAACTTTTGCGATCGCGCTCCACATGCACCAGCCTACTGTTCCTGCTGGCTCAAACGGCGAATTCATCAGCAATTTGCAATATATGTTTGAGCATCAAGGCGAAGGTGACAACCATAACGCTGGGCCATTTGCCTATTGCTACAGCCGCATGGGAGATTTTATTCCTGAATTGGTAGCTCAGGGAAAAAATCCTCGCGTCATGTTGGATTACTCTGGCAATCTCCTCTGGGGACTGCGCCAAATGGGACGGGGAGATGTCTTGGACAATCTTAAACGCATTACAATCGACCCGACTTACCAGCGTTATGTAGAATGGCTCGGTACAATGTGGAGCCATACTGTTGCCCCTTCCACACCCATTCCCGATCTAAAGTTACATATTCAAGCATGGCAACATCATTTTGCTGCCTTGTTTGGTTGGAGTGCCTTGGCGCGTGTTAAGGGATTTTCTCCCCCTGAAATGCATCTCCCCAATCACCCCGATACTCTCTTTGAATTTATTAAAGCCCTCAAAGAATGCGGGTACCGCTGGCTTCTAGTTCAAGAGCATTCTGTTGAAACGCTAACAGGTCAACCCCTACCCTATAAACATTTACCTCACCGTCTTGTCGCCCGTAATTCTAGGGGCGAAACGCTGAGCATTACTGCACTAATCAAAACCCAAGGTTCAGATACAAAATTAGTAGCACAAATGCAGCCTTACTACGAGGCAAAAACATTGTCTCAACAGCAATTAGGTAATGTTTTAGTCCCACCAATTGTTAGTCAAATTGGAGATGGGGAAAATGGCGGCGTGATGATGAATGAATTTCCCAGTGCATTTAAACAGGCTTGGGAAAACATGGCACATCATGGAGGCGGAAAATCTGGGGTTGTGGGAATCAACGGAACTGAGTATCTAGAACTGCTTGAAGCGGCGGGTTGTACACCTGAAGATTACCCAACTTGTCAAGCGATTGGGCAACATCTTGTATGGCAGCGAGTTTCACCCAATAGTTGTACCCCGGAAGTCATCGCTCAAACTATTGATGAATTAAAGCAAACTCAGCCAAACTTTCACATGGATGGAGCTTCTTGGACTAATCATCTAAGTTGGGTGAATGGATACGAAAATGTCTTGACTCCGATGAATCAACTCAGTGCTTTGTTTCACGAAAAAATTGAGCCATTTCTCCAAGAAGAAACGTTTACTCAACAAACTCGTTACCGTGAAGCATTGATGAATAATCTTTTACTTCAGACAAGCTGTTTTCGTTACTGGGGACAAGGAGTTTGGACTGATTATGCTCGTGAGATTTATCGACGGGGTGAAAGTCAGCTTCAGACGAGTTTTTAGCAGACCGCACAATGTTTGTTTATTCAATCTATCGAAAGGCTGAATTCGTTTAACAACTTATCACAGTAAAAGCTCTGTCTAGGGAGCGGTTTAGCCAATGAGCTAGATGAAGTAGAAATAGAATGCTAAATCTCGTGGAGATTGTATTCTGTGAAACTGAATTATTTTATAAAACCGCTTTCGATTGTGGGACGCTGGATAGTCACAACTCTGTTTTGTGTGTCAGCGATCGCTTTTGTTTGGCAAGGGGCGTTTTTCTCAAACCCCGTAGCAATGGCTGCTCCAACTGCAACCTTGATCGCAGATGCAGGCGTGGGAGATAAGGTGCAAGGGAAAGTCAGTACAGATGCTGGACGAGCTAAGAATTTCATCGAAGATACGAAAGATAAGGTGAAGGAAGCTGCCAATAAAAATGCTAGTCGAGTTGATCAAGCAGATGACGAGGGCAGTTTTGTTGAGCGCAAAGCCAAGAGTGATCGGGATACAATTGAGAAAAGAGCAGAGGAAGATGCAGCTCGGACTGAGAAAGCCGTAGACAACACAAAGAACGCTGTTCAAAGCGCTATTGATAACATCAAAGGTGCTTTTGACTAGAAAATAGATTCTTGGAAAGAAAAGCCAATGTACATTATTTCATTCATCTTGTTAGGTAGAGAGATGGTGAGATAGGGGTTGGGGGTTGGGGAATAGGAGGTTAATCCAGAAAAACTCTGAGGTTTTCAATGATTACCCCCTTCCCTCATCACCCCATCGCCCCACTATCGAGAGTATTTATTTTAGAAACCTATTCATTAAAGGGGTTTTGGAGCTTCATCCAAGGTGGTTTTCCCGAAGAACGACGACTTTTTTGTTCATATTCAGCGTTCAACTTAATCGCCGTAGCACTCTCACTAACAAAGATATTATCTCGATAGAGCGGTTGCTGTAAGTGGCAAATAGATGTTATATATCTCAGGATGTGCGATCGCCTAAATTAGCCACAACTATAAATTGAGCCATTTAAGCGATCACCCAAGATAAAGGGAGCCTGATCTGCCACATATCAGAAATTGCAACCAACAACGCCTTATTAGAGGTTGCGAGTAGAATAATTTAAGAGCTTTACAGCCGTTGGCTCATCGCTTAAAAATGAGTTCACCCCAACCTCCCCAACCGCCGAAAACGCTGCTTGGTCAGCTAACTCAGGCAGTCCAGACAATTCACGCGAAGGTTAACTTTAGTGCCCTAACACTCAAACCCAATGCTAGAGTGCCAGAACTTTGGGTGCAAGACGCTGGTGCGGATAAAGCAGAAGTCTATCCTCTCATCGGCGATCGCTACTTCTTGGGACGCAGTTCCAAATCCTGTGACATTGTTGTACGCAACCCAGTAATTAGCCAGATTCATCTATCCTTAGAACGCTACGGACGGCGCCGAAGAAGCTTTCTCATCAAGGACGAAAACTCCACGAACGGAATTTACCGAGGAAAACGCCGACTACCTTCCTTAGTGCTGCGCCATGGTGATGTTCTAACGCTGGGCCCACCAGAACTAGCCGCAGCGGTACGGCTTCAATATGTCGATCCACCGCCTTGGTATATCCTGGCGATTCGTTACGTTCTTTATGGAATTGGTGGATTAACGGCCTTAATTGCCTTAATCATTGGCATTGAGTGGATTAAAGTTCCAGTCATCCCCTTACCAGTAGGTGTCCAGGGGCCAGTAATTGTCCAGTCTGCTGATCAAACACCTCTGCGACAACCTCGGACAACTGTTCACCGGGAACTGGGGCGGTTATCAGAGTTTTCACCCTACCTACCCAAAGCCTTGATTGCTTCGGAAGACAGCCGCTATTACTGGCACTTTGGGGTTGATCCAATTGGTATCCTGCGGGCACTGGTGATTAACTTGCAAGGGGGAGAGATTCGTCAAGGCGCAAGTACCCTCACGCAACAGGTAGCAAGAAGTCTGTTTCCTGAATATGTAGGGCGGGATAATACGGCTGGGCGCAAACTTCGGGAGGCGGCTGTTGCCCTGAAGCTGGAGACGTTTTACAGCAAAGACCAGATTTTAAAGACATATTTAAACCGTATCTACTTGGGCGAGACCTTTGGGTTTGAAGATGGTGCCCAGTTTTATTTTGAGAAATCTGCCAAGGATTTGACCCTTTCAGAAGCTGCAACCTTGGTGGCAATGTTACCTGCGCCGAATAGATACAACCCAGTGCAGGATTACGATACAGCGTTGAAACTGCGGAATCGAGTGATTACGCGGATGCGATCGCTAGGAATGATTAACGATGAAGAAGCCCAACGGGCAAGGCGATCGCGAATTGACGTTAGCCCGAAAGCCCGTGAATTCCTTACTAGTACAAAAGCGCCTTACTTCTACAGCTATGTCTTTGATGAACTGCGCGACTTACTCGGAGAAGATTTGGCTCAAGAAGGGAACTTTATCGTTGAAACAGGCTTAAATCTCCAAACTCAAGCAAAGGCACAAACAGCCTTACAAAGCAAGGTTGCCACGGATGGGGCGCGTTTAGGATTCGACCAAGGGGCAATCGTTACCCTCGACACCCGTAACGGTGAAATTCGTGCCTTGACAGGTGGTGTAGATTATGCACAAAGTCAGTTTAATCGGGCGACTCAAGCCCAACGACAGCCCGGTTCTACATTTAAACTCTTTGACTACGCGGCTGCCCTAGAACAAGGTATTCCAGCAAGCCAAACCTTCTCCTGCGCTCCAGCTTACGGCTTACGAGGTTGCGAACGTTCTGGCGGCAACATTAATATGTACACCGCCTTCGCACAGTCTGAAAACGTGGTTGCTGTGCGGGTGGCGCAAGCTGCGGGGATGGATAACGTTGTGCAGATAGCCCGTCGCCTAGGTGTCCGCTCAAAACTCGATCCGGTACCGCGTTTAGCGATTGGTCAAAGCGAAGTCAACGTGCTGGAAATTACAGGTTCCTATGCTGCGATCGCAAATAATGGTGTCTGGAACCGTCCCCATGCAATCAGACGGATTCTCGATAGTAGTGATTGCACCGACAACAACAACCCCCAAACCTGCCGTGTAATTTATTCCTTCGACGAGAATGGAGAAAAGGGAATACAAGCCGTTTCACCAGGCGTGGCTGATACAATGAATACCCTACTGCGTGGCGTCGTCCAAGGTGGTACAGGTGGTTCAGCTTCTATAGGCTTTGGAGAAGCAGGTAAAACTGGCACCACAGACCGAAATGTTGACCTTTGGTTTATCGGCTACGTTCCCAGCCGTCAGTTAGCTACAGGCATTTGGCTCGGTAATGATAAGAACACTCCAACGAGCGGGAGTAGTGCAGTAGCCGCTCAATTGTGGAGTAGTTATATGCGTGGGGTAGTTCAGTAGACCTAATCTGAAAATAAGGCAGAAGGCTCCAGGGCAGAGGGCAGAAGGAATAAGGATTTTCATCCATTCGTTTTTTCTCCTTCTCTCTACCAACGTCGCATTGCATCCAGTACCCATAGGCGTAAACTGAGGGACTAAACCGTTGATCAACCAAGTAGTGATCAGCTATCAACGGTTAGCCATCTGCCCTGCCTAGGTGTACTGTGAGGTTTTATGAAAAAAGCCAGCCTACTGCTTGCAATCCTTACGGGATTGGGGATTGGAAGTTTGCAGTTTGGGGTTTATCCTTACTTAGAACTCGCTGCCCTCTCACAACCGATTACACCAGCGGCTAATGATACAGGTACGATTGTGACACCAAATGGCGCTCACCTCGATATCCAAGGTGGCTCCCTTTCTCAAGATGGGACAAATCTCTTCCACAGCTTCCAACAATTTGGGCTAGAGACAGGACAAATTGCCAACTTTCTCTCTAATCCAGAGATTCAAAACATCTTGGGGCGAGTAGTTGGGGGTGAACCCTCGTTCATCAACGGGTTAATTCAAGTAACTGGGGGCAGTTCTAACTTATTTTTGATGAATCCTGCCGGGATTGTCTTTGGCACCAATGCCCGTCTAAATGTTCCCGCTGCATTTACAGCTACTACCGCTACAGGGATTGGCTTTGATGAGGGTTGGTTTAATGCCTTTGCGCCAAATGACTATAGCACTCTAGCTGGTAGCCCCAATGCCTTTCACTTCGAGGCAACGCAAGTAGGAGCGATTGTTAATGCTGGCAACTTGGCAGTAGAACCAGGGCAGAGTCTATCTTTAGTTGCGGGAACTGTAGTGAATACAGGCACTCTCGAAGCTTCTGGAGGCAGTGTTACGGTAAGTGCGGTGCCAGGAAGCAGTCTGGTAAAGTTTAGCCAAGCGGGACAAATTTTAAGTTTAGAGGTTGAACCCCCCACCGATAGCCAAGGAAATCTACTACCGATTACGCCGCTTGCTTTACCGGAATTACTCACAGGCAGCAATCTTGATACAGGCTTAACTGTCGCACCTGATAATACTGTACAAACAGCCAATGGCACTTTAATTCCCACCCAAGCGGGAACAACCATTGTTTCTGGCACCCTTGACGTTTCTAATACTGCCGCAGGGCAAACAGGCGGCACCATCAAGATTTTGGGTGACAAGGTGGGATTATTTAGTGCCGATGTTAATGCTTCAGGTGCAAGGGGTGGTGGGACTGTCCTCATTGGTGGTGATTATCAAGGGCAAGGGACTGTCCCAAAAGCGACTCAAACCCTTGTTAGTGATGACTCAGTGATTACAGCAGATGCTCTCAGACACGGTGACGGAGGTCAAGTTGTTGTCTGGGCAGATGATTTCACACGCTTCTACGGCAACATTAGTGCGCGGGGTGGTGCAGCTTCGGGTAATGGCGGAACGGTTGAGGTTTCCGGGAAGGAATTAGTGATTTTTACCGGATTGGTGGATGCAGGGGCGGCAATGGGTGAATCCGGCACTTTGCTGCTAGACCCAAAAAATATCACAATCACAGATGTCAACGCTCCTTTGGCAACCTTCCTCAATCCTGATGGTGATGCCCCAAATGATCTATTCGCCTTTTCCATTGCTGGAGTTGGGGAAAACGTTGTTATTGGAGCGTTTCATGATGATCCACAAGGAATAGACAATGCTGGCTCTGCTTATCTCTTTGATGCCGCAGGAAACTACTTACTAACGTTTGATAACCCTAACCCTACAGCAGGTGGCGAATTTGGCTTTGCCGTCGCTGGAATAGGTGACAACGTGTTGATTGGGGCTGGTCGCAATACTGTTGCGGAACAACCGGGGGCTGGTTCTGTTTATCTCTTTGATGGTGTGACAGCAGAGCTATTGCAAATCTTTGATAACCCTGAGCCAGCACCGGAGGATAGGTTTGGTGATTCCATAGCTGCTATAGGAACCGACACTGTAGTGATTGGGGCACGTCTTGACGATGCGGGGGCAATTGATGCAGGTTCTGTCTATGTGTTTGATGTCGGCGATCCTGAAAACCCGCGCTTGACGATCAATAACCCTAATCCTGCTGATGGAGATCAGTTTGGCTTTTCATTAGATGCGGTAGGGACAAATATCATTATTGGCGCACCATTTACTGATTCTGATACGGGAGTAATTGATGCGGGTGCGGCTTATCTTTTTGATAGCAATACAGGATTAAACCTCTTTACCTTTACTAATCCTGAGCCTGTAGAGAACGATCGCTTTGGTAATTCCGTAGCGGGAGTGGGAGCGAATGTCATCATTGGTGCGCCGAATGAGCCAGGGGCAACCGATCCGGGTGCTGCGTATTTATTTGATGGCGGTACAGGCACGTTGTTGCAAACGTTTAACAACCCCAATCCCGCAGGTGGCGATCGCTTTGGGACAACAGTGGCAGGGGTAGGGACAAATATCTTGATTGGAGCCAATCGTGATGATGCAGGTGCAATCGATTCTGGTGCTGTTTATTTGTTTGATGGCACGACAGGAGGATTACTGCAAACATTTACTAACCCTGAACCAGCTGTAAATGCTCAATTTGGCGATGCGATCGCTGTATTGGGGACGAATCTGCTTGTGGGAGCGCGTCTGGATGACACGGCTGGAGTGGATTCTGGTGTTGCTTATTCGTTTGATGCGAGTCTGACAGGCTTTAGTTTTAACGATAATCCCGACCAGTCGGTTGGGATTAATGCCGATATTATTACCAACATCACGAATACGGGAACCAATGTTGTACTCCAGGCAAATAACGATATCACGGTTGATCAGGCAATTACCACCAACAACCTAGCCGGAAATGGCGGGAGATTAACGCTACAGGCAGGGCGCAGCCTTTTAATCAATACCGACATCACGACGGATAATGGCGATTTAACGCTACTTGCCAACCAAACAGTAGCTAATAGTGTCATCGATATTTATCGCGATCCTGGAGCGGCTGTGATTACCGTTGCGCCTGGAGTAACACTCAATTCTGGAACTGGCGATACAACGATCATCCTTGATACAGGAGAGGGATTGACCAATAGTACCAGTGGCGATATTACCCTGAGTGACATCATTGCTGGCAGTATTACGGTTGAAAATAATGGGCCAAGCGGTGGCGGAATTGATACCACAGCAGGGACACTCAATACTAGTTCGCTAACAGATAATGGGGGAGCGATCGCACTTTCGGCTACTGGTGATATTCAAACGGCTGATCTCAACTCCTCTGGTGCAACTAATGGAGGGGCAATCACTCTTGTTAGCCGTGGCGGGGAAATCTTCACAGGTAACCTGAATAGTTCTGGCGATAGTGGCGGATTAATTTCTTTGATTGCAGGACGTGCAATTACAACTAATGCGATCGATTCCAGTGGAACGCTTGGCAACGGTGGCGATGTTACTCTAGATTCTGTTGATAACCTTCAGGTGAGTACCATCAACGCTCAAGGTGGAACTCTTACCAATGGTGGCAGCGTTGCCATCACAACTGGGCAATTTTTTCAAGCCACAGACACGTTTATTGATCGTAATAGCATCATTTCTAGCATCTCTACTGCTGGCGGTAACGGCGGAGGCGACATTACGATCCGACATGGAGGGAATGGCTTAATCCCCTTCGTTGTTGGAGATGACAGCTTTAACGGTACAGCAGGCGCAATTACTGATGGTGATTTCACGCTCACTCCGCCACAGTCTTTTCTTTATACCCAAACTACAGGCAAAATACAGATTGTTAGCGTTGAACCGGACATTCCTGACATAGATACGCCTAATACTTCCCCCATTGAGATCAATCCCATTGATCTCATTGAACCGTTTGAAGCAGTCTCTCTCCCTGAAGAATCTGAGGCGATTGCTCCTCTAGAATTTGACACCGCTGTAGCGGCACTAGAGGAAGACTTCACAAAAGAATTTGAGAAGTATCTCGGTATCAGCAACACCTCGATTTTTTCACTAGAAAAAGCTCAAGACAGACTGCGCCAGAGTGAAACAATTACGGGTCTTAAATCTGCCCTCATCTATGTCGTCTTCGTACCCTCAACGCCTCAGCAGATTGATTCTCAAGGATTAACGCCCAGCCAAGACCCAAGCGGCACCCAAAACAACACAGCAGCAACTGACCATTTAGAAGTAATCCTGGTAACAGCACACGGAAAACCAATTCGACGAATCATCCCAGAAGCCACACGAGAGCAAGTCCTTAATTTAGCTACGGAGTTTCGTAGTAATGTCACAAATCGCATCAAACGCGATAGTTACTTAACGTCTTCTCAACAGCTTTATCAGTGGTTTGTTGCATCCGTAAAATCGGAACTAGAAGCTCAACAGATCAATAGTTTAGTATTCCTAATGGACACGGGTTTACGCTCAGTGCCAATTGCCGCCTTGCATGATGGACAAAAATTTCTTCTAGAAGAATACAGTGTAAGTTTGATGCCTAGCTTATCTCTTACTGACCCCTACTACAGGGATGTGAGGAACACATCTGTATTAGCGATGGGCGCTGACCAATTCACTGACAATGAGCCTTTACCCGCTGTATCCGTTGAATTGTCTGTCATTACTAATCAGTTATGGTCAGGGAAATCCTTCCTAAACAATGCTTTTACCCTGAAAAATCTTGAACAAGCTCGCGCTTCACAACCATTCGGGATTATCCACTTAGCCACCCATGCAGAATTTAAACCGGGTGATGCCAGTAACTCCTTCCTCCAGTTATGGGAGAGTAAACTACGGCTTACCCAACTGCCACAGCTAAAGTTGAATAAGCCGCCAGTAGAACTGTTAGTGTTGAGTGCTTGTCGGACGGTACTTGGTGATGAGGAGGCAGAGTTAGGATTTGCCGGGTTGGCAGTGCAATCTGGGGTCAAGTCCGCTTTAGGGAGTTTGTGGTCTGTTAATGATGAAGGAACATTAGGGCTAATGGTCGGATTCTACGAGCAATTAAAACAAGCTCCCATCAAAGCAGAGGCGCTACGGCAAGCTCAATTAGCCATGCTCAAAGGACAAGTACGATTGCAAGACGGTCAACTAATAACGGCTAATCGCCGTGTCCCCCTACCCGAAGTACTAGTTCAGCAGGGAGATAGGGAACTGACTCATCCCTACTACTGGAGTGCATTTACACTGATTGGTAATCCCTGGTAGCTAGTGCAAGAAGGCAGAAGATAGGAGGCAGAGGGCTGTTATGAAAGAAAGCTTGCACAGTAAGCTTTTTAACCTTTTTTAACTGGATAGTTATTTGCGCCGTGCTGCACTAGTGTCGGTTGTTAGGTGTTAGGAAGCGATCGCCTCCTCAGAAAAGAGGCGAGGAAGAGATTTTCTTTCGGGAGTGGTGAATTCTTCATAATCGATTAATCGAAAAGCAAAACCACGATTTTTGAATGAGTAGAACGGCTAGACAAATCATTCACAAGAGCGTAATTTGCTTAAATACCACGAAGCTGAAATGAAGAACAGCGATCAAGCGTGAGGAGCGATGATAATGAACAGATTGCGGCGCTGGATAGTCTTGTTATTAGCAACTTTAGTCACTTGTATAGGCGTGATTGGATGGCATTCTCACTCCCAAGCCCAATCCCCAGCAACCTCTAACCTCACTCTAGAAACGGCTGGGTTGACGCTGCAAGAGCTAGGTTCTGGAATCTATGGACTAATTGCAAGCACGGACTTCCCACCCCAAAACCCCAATATGGCAATTTGTAATGCAGGGGTTGTCATTGGCACTGATGGCGTTCTAGTAATCGATCCTTTTCAGAATGCGGCGCTGGCAAATCTACTATTTTCGACAGTCGAAGGCTTAACCGATAAGCCTATCCGGTATGTACTAAACACCCACTATCACTTTGACCACACCGGAGGAAATCCTGCCGCAGAAGCCAGAGGTGTATCGATTGTTGGGCGGGGACCAATTCGGGAATATATGGTCAACCGCAACAAAGAACAAGACCCCAACCCCACCCCACCTAGTCTGGTTATTAATAATGAAAGTGCAATTTGGTTAGGTGAACGTCAGGTGCAATTGGCGGAGGTTGAAGGCCACTCTGGGGGAACTGACCTGGTTGCTTATGTTCCCGATGCTGATGTCTTGTTCACAGGTGATATCTTGTTCCATCAGCGTATTCCCTTCATCAGCGATGGCAATATTCAAAAGTGGCAGGATAGTCTATCTCAACTCATAGCTACCTATCCCAATGCTCGTTTGCTGCCTGGACATGGCTCAGTTACCGACCGGAGGGGGCTAGAAACGTTAAAGAGCTACTTTGATGATTTGGAACAGTTAGCTTTAACGTGGAAGGAGCAATCACTGACTCAAGAACAAGTTCTCGAACGTTTTGCGGTTCCTGCTCCCTACAAAAGCTATAAGTTTCAAGCTTTGTACAAGGGTAATCTTGAAACGGCTTACCAGCAGATAACTCAAGGGAAGCAGTCATAGATGAGTGCGATCGCAAGTAGCTAACCTACATAGCAGAAAGCTGTTAGCTATCAGCTTTTTTGTTTTCCTTGCTCTCTCTAGGTTACCTGAGCTGTACCTCATCCAACTGAAACCACTATAAAATACAACTTCCGTTAAGAGGACAGCTTAATACTTCAACGAACCTCGCATAAAACCTCACTACTCAACTGATAATTTAATTAAGCTCACCCGTAGGTGAGGAGATACAAAATCTTCCTCTAACAAGTGTTGACTTAAGTCCACTAAACTTGCTAGGGTTAGCAGAATAAAGATTTTCTAGCAAAGTATCTTGCTCCAGCGCAAAGCTATGTTCACCAACAGCTATTACTTTTACTTTTGGTTTACACAGGTTCACCGGCAGTGAATCCAGCTTCGTATGGAATGCCCGGTGAACCGCAGAACACAATCTGCGGTTTTTTGTTTTTTAAGGCGAACAAGCACAGGAGTAATGACGTGACAACCTATCTTGGTAGCTGGTTTTACGGCTTTTATTTTTATCCCAGAACGTGTTCCGGGTAGTAAAGTCGCGCCAGCTTTTCACTACAACCCGGAACCTTCCAAGGAACCGGGTTTTTTCTTGCCCATCTAATCTCACAAAGGAGTCTTTCCCATGTTGAACGCTAAACTTACACTCGCTGCTCACTCTGACCACCAGACACTTGTCAAGCTTTCAGAACAAGTTGCCTTCGGTGGTAGAGAATTTGTAATTATTGGTGGTCCCTGCACTGTCGAAAGCCGCTTACAAATGGAGACAGTTGCCACTCAATTGCAACACGCACCCGTACAAGCGCTACGAGGAGGAGTTTTCAAACCCCGGACATCTCCCTACGCTTTCCAGGGATTAGGCATCGAAGGATTAGAAATTTTATCGGATGTGCGCCAGCGTCACAACCTCCCTGTTGTGACAGAAGTAATGTCTATTGCTCAAATTGAATCTATTGTTACTTACGCCGATATGCTACAAGTTGGCAGTCGGAATATGCAAAACTTTGATTTGCTTAAAGCCCTAGGTCAAGCGGAAAAACCGATACTGTTGAAACGAGGACTCGCAGCTACGGTTGAGGAGTTTGTTATGGCAGCAGAATACATTCTCAGCCATGGCAATCCTAATGTCGTGTTGTGTGAACGTGGTATCCGCAGTTTCGATAACTACACCCGCAATGTACTAGATTTAGGTGCAGTCGTTGCACTTAAGCAGTTGACCCACTTGCCTGTGATTGTAGACCCGTCTCATGCGGTTGGTAAGCGAGAATTAGTAGCACCACTAGCAAAAGCTGCTGTCGCGTGTGGCGCAGATGGGTTAATTATTGAGTGTCACCCGGAACCTGAAAAATCTGTTTCGGATGCTCGTCAGGCGCTTTCTCTAGAAGATATGGTGGATTTAGTTCACAGCTTGCGACCCATAGCGGCTGCCGTTGGGCGGACTATACCTGAAGTGAAAAGCCTTGCAGAGCTTTCTGTTGCGGCTTAGGTTGTTGGTATTAGGAACGGGAGCCTAGTGTCCTTTCGTTAGGTATTCATCTATTGTCACTGGGTTCCTGCTCAATCAACAAACAGCTCTCAGTTGGTTGTATAGCTGGTTATTGTATCAGCAACCAAACGATGAAGGTTGTACCTTTTCCTAAATGGTCTTGAGTCGTGCCGATCGCAGATTCTGAGCTTTGTGCCGTCCAGATAGATTGTGCAGGACTGAATACTTCAATTTCACCCTGCATTTGTTCGATCAGTTCTTTCGCGATCGCTAACCCTAAACCACTACCAGGAATTGTTGTTGTTGCTTGCACACCTCGATAATGCCGCTCAAACAGATGTTCCAAATCTTGAGGTGGAATTCCAGGACCAGTATCACTAATGGTAATTGCAAGACGTTGTGATGTTGGCGAAGAGGGCAGGGGAGGAGGAGAGGCAAGGGAGGAATCATTTTGAGGTATTTGTGCAAAGACACCAACGTAAATGTCAATCTCGCCACCTGCTGGTGTGTACTTCAAGGCGTTGTCGATCAGATTGCTCAGTACCTCTCGTAATCCCTTAGCATTGCCTTGCACTAAGGGCAGGTTAGGAGAAATTTCAGCTTGTAACTCCAGATTACGTTCTTGTGCGATCGCTTTTGCCGAGGCAATCAGCGGTTCTAAAACATCTGTTACTGAAAACCATTCCAGAACGATAGTTTTGCTTGGTAGTAGAGAATTGGGAGTTGGGGTAGTTCCTGGGTAGTCGCTTCTCGTTGGAAATCCAGACGCCTCAGCGCTGGCTGTAGAGGGAAGTGCTAGTGGTGCCAGTTCAGCTTCGTTCATGTCCAGGGTTGCCTCAAACTGTTGCAGCAACTCTTGCAAGCGATCGCTCTCCCGGACAATGCTAGATGCGGCATCGTGATTTTTATCCCCTGGTAGCAATCGCTTCACAAGCAGCTTGCCAAACGTCCCTAAAGCCGTCAGAGGGTTGCGAAATTGATGTAGGAGGTCATCTAAGCGATCGCGCAGTTGAGCTTGATACCGCCCTTGCTGGGTCAACTCCTGCTCAAACCAAGTACGACGCTGATCCATAATGTATGCGATCGTCAAAGTTCGAGCAATTCGTTCAACTGTTGTCTTCTCTCTCTCATTCCAGGGTCGATCTTCACGACTAGTCACGAGCAACCCCATTACAACACCTTCATGCATTAGGGGCAAAATAATTTGGCGCTGCTGTTGTAAGGAAAGTTCTTCCCACTCCGGTGAGGTTGAATCCACCACTTGGTGCTTATCAGATGCCTGAGGAAGCAAGCGTGGGGCAGCTTTCAATAACCGAGGAATGGTTTTAATCTTGCCTTGAAACTCAGGCAACACGAAGTCAGCCTCCTCGTCGTTCCACCTCGCTGTGGCTTCAGGATAAACCACAACAGGAATTAGCTTTGCATCAGATCCCTCTACCAGTTCTTCTGTCAAATACACAGCACCACTAGCTGCACCCAACCCTTGAGTTAACACTGCCACTTGTGATTGACATAGCGCGACAAATTCTGAACTGGCAGGAATGAACATGAGGTTAGGTTAACTGAATCTATGACAGCAGGCTTAATTAAAAACCAATGTTGCGGCTAGGTAGAAATTAAACATCAAGCTCTAAGGATAAACCAGAAGTCCGTAGCTCATACCCTACAAACTCAAGTCTTATAATGTTAATTTAAGCCTATCCAATCTTCGGGTCTTTTTCTATATTGTCGAACTTGTCAGCAAACTGACCACATTGGCTATAGTTAACAACTCGTTACACGGTATTACACTATGTTAAGAATAAACGAATTCCCCTTAACATATTTAGGTTCTACAACCCTCTTTAAGCCCTCTTAACCATTGCTGCATAAGTGCTTAACGGTTTTGTATAGAAGTATGAAGAGAAGTTGATATTTTGAACTCAAGCAGATATACTTTCGACGGCTTTTGTAACTAACATTACAACTGTCAGCAGAAAGAGGAGGTAAAAGAGGTTGGCAAGAAGACGTAAGCGCAAAAGTCGCCGCCGCCAGGAAGGGCGTAAGATTCTGGAGCATGTGCCTCAGTATAATCTCGAAAGCGGTGAAGATAAACCGGTCACAGCAGCACGAAAGTTTATTCAAGTTAAAGGGATACTTCCACCCGCATTGCTGTTAGTGAAGCGAAACGAACATACTACAGACCGTTATTTCTGGGCAGAAAAAGGGCTATTTGGGGCCCAATATGTCGAAGAAAATCATTTTCTGTTTCCCAGTCTACGGATACTCGACTCCCCCGTAGAAAAAGCTGTAGTTGGAGCTCAAAGTCACTGATCCATTGCCGGTAAAATCTTTGTGACAGGCGCTTTTCTTTAACCCTACTCAAGCATAGGTTTGAGTAGGGTTAATCTTTTGCGGTTAGTGGCTAGTGGAAGATTCAGAAGAGGGTTTAAGGTTTAGAGCTTGTTGCAGTTCTCGTAGTTCATCCCGATGGGCAGTGACGGTAAGCAGACTTTGTGTGACAGTGTCTGGAGTGGGTATAGCTTCTACTTTTAAGGACACTTGCTCGCTTCGTCCGGCTTTTTTCCAATAAAAGACTCCAGCAGCAGGTGCTAGTAAAACTAACGCCAGAAAAACACTAGTAAGTTTTGGGTAGAGGAAAGAAAGAACGAGTGATAAACAAAGGATGCCTACTGCGGCGAGTGTAGTTAAAAAGATTGCCAGCAGCCAACTAGGTCGAACAAACCCTTGGAAGGTGACTTGATGAGTAGCGGCATCGACAGCAGCTACTTGGTAAGCTCTTTGGTCAAAGTATTGCTGTAACCGAATCACAAGTGATTCTTCAGGTTCTTGGGCAATTAGCTTCACTTGTTGCGTTCGGTCTTTAACAGAAGCGCGGATGAAGAAGAACAAACCGACTGCTAACAACAGTGTTAGCAGGAATGTAGATGAAAGAATGACTGTATTCACGGATGTTTGTTTAGGACAGATAACATTTGCTACTACTTTACAATTTGTGAGTTGTTAGCTGTCAGTGAACAACGTCTTCTCTAATGCACCCTGAGTTCGCACAATTCTTCAGAGAAGTGAACAGGTGCAAAAAATTGATTCATTAATTACAACCATTACCTAGTGGGCCCTCAAGGTAGAAAGGACAAGTTCAAATAAGCTTAATCCTTCAATTTTTCGGGAAAGTCAACTACTCAAACCTAGCTGGACAGCCCACTAGGGCTGGCAGTCTCTTAAAGAGAAAGTTTCCCAAACAAAAGGCATCACCCCACGCGGCTGAACCCGCGTTTTTCTATGGAGTGCTTACTGCCTCACTGACTATCCTTTCTCTTCCTTAGCGGCAAAAAGCCTTAGATCGCTTTGCGGTCTTCCCTCATGTAAGCTTGCCAAAAACTGGCAAGTTCCTGAGCTTGATCGCGCCACTCTGGAGAAATTTGATACATCCTGCGGGGACGTCCCCGTCCCTCTACTTTCTTCCAGTACCCTGAGATAGCTTCTGAATCTTCGAGAAACTTTAATGCACTATAGAGGACTGTATCTGAAAGTCTATGGCTTGGGTAATCATGTTCTAGTTGTTGGATGAGCTGTGTTCCATAAGATTCTCCTCGCAAAAGCACACACAGAACGTAGCATACTGCTAATTCTTTGTTGAGATAGTTTGGGGGAGGGTCTTGAAAAAACTGATAAATATCCTCAAATTTCATCTGCATAGTCCGCTGAATTTCCCACCCAACCGGATTGGAATGGGAGAGTTTTCCTGAAACTAACGACGGCTTCAACACCCCTGAAAACTCACACACGCACGCGCATGTCTGTCAAAAACCAAGCATCCTCAGCCGGTTAAGCGCCCTTACACCCGATGGTGTGAAAGCGTTGAGGAGCGTGTGATTCACTCGTTGATTTGAAAAGTAAGATGCAACACAGCTGAATGACCACGATCAATTTTAGCGAAGTCGCTAAAAGCCCCATCCAATAGCACCTAGGCTATCCTTCAGGTTGATCGGAATTGTAGACATTCCCATTTTCCTCCAGGATTTGCCTATTGTCGTCAAGCCGCAACTGTGACTTAAGGAATAATAATGAACTTTTTGTGCCTGAGTGCAAGCCAGAACGACTATAGGTAAGGTGTGAGAGCAAAAATTTCATGTCTTGGTGGGGTATCCCTTAGTCAAGCTTGCGGAGGATAAGACCATTGAGTTTGTGAGGACGTGAGAAGTCCACGCTAGGTTCAGAAGAACCTGCTTTTGCGATCTACATAGCTCATACAGTCAGTTCCGGGTTAGGATGCCAAATATTCTTGATAACTTTACCAATTTTATGGAAGTGTACTGGGTTAAGCCATCGACAAAATAACGAGGGGTTCCTACTTAGACTTTGCAACGGTTTGAATTTGTGCTTCAACACTGTGCTTAGCTTCGCGGGTGTTCTTTGGGCAATCACTCGGCTGTTGTTCAATAACCTAGAAGTCCTTGTTTTTAGATTGTCAGAAGAATTGTGTGTCCTCTTCAATTGGCTGCTAAGGCAATAGCAGGTATTGGGAGAATCGGACGTTGCTACCCTGAACCTACGTTCTCCTAGAAGACGACGACCCTGATTGAAAAGTTCTCGTGCTTTACGTTTTTTAGAGAAAATCGCGCCGCTTAGTTGAAAGACCCTGAGATGAGCAAGCTTAATTAAAATCTCCTCCTAGATAGATTAGCTTAAGAGAACTGGTCTTTGTCAGACTTTCTTTGTGGATTGCTGGGGAACCCTGCCCACATTCAGGCAGTTTTCACGAGAGAATGAGATTGAGATAGGTCACTCATCACTCCCTTGTGTTCCCTAATGCGAGAAAAGCCTGACGCTTCTTCAATCCCTCCAGCCCTCCAACGAGTTGCGATTACGCTTCGCACAATCGGCGGGATTTCCTTTTGGCTCCAGCTAGTTCTAGGGGTCATTTCAGGCGTAATTTTGATTTTTGCCACTTTTAGCAGTAGTTTTGGTCGCCAAGCGAATCAAACGGCTAGCCAGGGGACTGGATTTGGCATCTTTTTCGCCCTGTGTGGGCTGGTGACGCTGGGTGTAGGCGCTTATTTTGCCTTCCGCTACACTCGCATTGCAAGAGAGCTAAGAGCTTCTAGTGCAGCGGGGCGACCCAGCAAAGCAAAAACCTTGGACACAATCAGGCTTGGACTGATTGTAAATATGGTGGGAATGCTACTGACTATTTTGGGAGCGTTTGCGACTATTGGCAGCATTCTCGCAAAGTCTTTTTCTCAGTTCCAAGGAGCTTTGACGGCAATTGACCCCAGTCGATTTGTTCAGCCAGCGGATTTGTTTGTTGTGCAGGCAAATACAAACACCATTGCAGCCCATTTTGTTGGAATTGCGGCTTCACTTTGGCTGTTCAATCGAGTGAACCGATGATTGCTTGGGATAACTAGTGAGTACATTCTATGAAACCCCCTGGAAGCAAAACCAAAGCTACTGTCTGGGTGGTAGAGAATGGTCAAATGCGATCGCGTTTTGATCAACTGGCAACGGAGGAACCCTTGGAGATTCGTCTCGTCTCGCCAAAAAAGACAGTAGCGGTAACGATGCGGACACCAGGGACTGATTTTGAACTAGCAGCAGGTTTCCTCTATGGTGAGGGAGTGGTAAGCAACCGGGACGATATCCAGCGCATCAGTTACTGTGTAGATCCAGATGTTGATGGTGAGCAGCGCTACAACATTGTCAACATCGAACTGAGGGAAGGATTGAGTGTAGATTTGTCGCCTCTGGAGCGTCACTTTTTTACCACAAGCGCCTGTGGAGTTTGCGGAAAAGCAAGTCTTGAGACTCTGGGCTTGCGGGGATACCCAGCTATCTCAAAAGAACTAAAAGTGCCAGTTGAGGTGATTTACAGTCTGCCAGAGCAGTTGCGATCGGCTCAGCGAGTTTTCTCAGCTACTGGAGGATTACATGCAGCGGCGCTGTTTAATACTCAAGGAGAACTGCTGTCGGTGCGAGAAGATGTAGGACGTCACAATGCACTAGATAAACTGGTGGGTTCCGCTTTACTTAGTGACCAACTGCCTCTCAATAATTACATCGTAATGGTCAGTGGACGTTCCAGCTTTGAGATTTTGCAAAAGTGTCTAGCGGCTGGAGTGCCAATTGTTTGTGCTGTTTCTGCGCCCAGTAGTTTAGCCGTCGCCATAGCGAAGGAGTTTGGCATTACCCTGGTGGGATTTTTGCGGGAAGAACGGTTCAATGTCTATTCAGGGAAAGAGCGTTTGGCGATCGCATCAACTTGAGGTTGATTCGTAGTGGGCTGTCCAGCTAGGTTTGAGTAGTTGACTTTCAAGCGAATTCGCAGATGCCGTTGCGGCGTTGGCTGGTTTCCCAAATTGTAAAGTTCTGTAAATAGCGGCATAACTCCTCGGACTAGCCCCGATAACTCAATAGAGGGAGTTAAACAAGTCCTCAATCAACTAGGTTAATCAACTACTTGTTTTTCCCGAAGTTTCCACCTCTATTTACACCTAAAGAGAAAATCATGGCTACTTACAATCTAGGCACCGCTGGCACCACTCCTATTTTCCGCAACAACTTCAATTTATCTACATCTCAACCCACTGATGTCTTCCGCTTCTCCGTTGGCACGGCTAGCACTACCAGTCCCCGTTATCTGAATCTTGCCGTCACTGATATCAGTGCAGCTGATGATGCTGATATCAGCCTGTTCCGCGATGTCAATAACAATGGTGTCCTTGATAGCACCGACCGACAATCGGGACTAGTTAGAAGTTCAGTTGCTGGTAGCAACGCCGATGACTCGATTAACGTTCGCGTTACTACAGGGGGTACTTACTTTGCTGAAGTTTCTCGATACGCTCCAGGTAGCTCAGGCGACGTCAGTTACGATTTTCGGGTGTCTAACAACACTTCCGCTGCCAGCAATCTCTTACCAAATGAAGTGCGGGTAGGTGACCTCAACAGCGATCGCACTTTCTCTAATCAACGGGTAGATAACCTAGACACTAATGATACTTATGCCTTCTCCCTTGGCTTGTTTGAGGGAGTCAACATTCGCCTGAATGGACTGACGGCTGATGCGGATATCCGCGTGATTAACGATTCCAACAACAATCGCGTCGTTGACGCGGGCGAGGTGGTTCGTTCTTCAACTAGTGGTGGTACTACATCGGATGTCATTTCGGGGCTGAATGATTCTGGTAACTACTACCTCCAAGTCTATGCGTTCAACGGTGCTCAGACTAACTACAACGTAACCTTTGACCACTACACTACTCCCTTTGCTTAAGTGTGAGCTGGTGATTTCCTAGCTGACAAAGTCAAATCGTTTAACTAATTCAAACGCCTCTCAGAAATTCGCAACTCTGAGAGGTTTTTGGTTTTCTTAGGAAAATTAAAGTTTTGTAAAGACAAGCATAATTCCCCAGCGCGACCCTGACAAGTTTATAGCGGTGAGAAAGTTAGTTCAAGCCTCCTATTCAAACCTACTATCAGAAACTCAGAAATTAACGAGGAGCTACCTAGATATGGCTAAAGTTTTAAAAGTCGGTAATCGCACACTCGCGGCTGAAGAACTGATTCCCCTACTCGCAAGCTACCAAATCGTTCCTCAATTGTTGTGTGAGAGCATTATTGACGAGGCGATCGCACCGATTAGCTGTATGCCCGAAGAGATAGCAATGGCTTGCCAGCAATTTGAAGAGCATTGGCAACTGACTTGTGAAGCCGAAAAGCAAGCGTGGCTAAATCATTACGGCATGAACCAAGAACAGTTAGAACTTCTGGCAACACGCAAGCTAAGAATAGAAAAATTCAAACAAGTAACTTGGGGTCATAAGCTGGAATCTTACTTCCTCAAACGAAAAAGCCATCTGGATCGGGCGATCTATTCTTTGCTCCGGACTCAAGACAAAGGGCTTGCCAACGAACTGTATTTTCGCTTGTCCGAAGGAGAGCAATCCTTTGCTGAACTAGCAAGGCAATATTCCCAAGGTCCAGAAGCGGAAACGGGCGGACTTCAGGGGCCTGTTGAATTCGGTACTCTTCACCCGCAGCTCGTTGAGCTGCTCTACACAAGTCAACCAGGTCAAGTTTCGCAACCTTTACCCTTTGGAGAATGGTTTGTAATTGTGCGCCTCGAAAAGTTGCTTCCAGCACAGTTTAATGACGCCTTACGCCAACGATTACTCGGTGAATTTTTTGAAGCCTGGTTCCAAGAGCAGCTTGCTCAGCTCCCCCACCGGGACAAGATTTGGATGGGAGCTGCATCTCCTCGTCAGGTTAATACGACAGTCACTTTAGCAGCAGCTTGACACTCCTAAGATTCAATCTACTGGGCTTTACACCATTTTCTACAGTGTTTAACCCAAGTTGGACGCTTCTTGTGAAGGAGATAAGTCTTGACTTGTTCGTACTACTGCCTGACATCATCAAAGCGACTGAGCTTCATAGAATAAAATCACAGGGAGACATCCCATTTTACCGATTGATACGCACTAGGGACACAATTAGCTGTGCCCCTAGTCTTCAAAGAAATCTAGCTAAGCTTTTAAAACTAAACTGGGCACAGAAATTACCCACGTCAATGATTGGGATTATCACGAAATTCTAGTAAAGTTGTTCGGGTTCCCAATCAAGTAGAAGGCTGGGACAAGTGTAATGTGTTATTTGTCGGTGGATAGAATTAAGTTACTTCAAACTCATAGTGCCCAGTGCTATCTAGGTATCCAGCAATACAACCATAGGGTTGAACAAGCGATCGCAAGGCTTCATCCACCCAGTCACCGGGTGAGACATCACTCCGTTCAGGACGTACACACTTAGCCAGATCAACGACGATAGAAGGCTTTCAGCTTTTCGCAAACGCTCATCACAACGATATCTTGTTACAGTGCATTAGTCCTAATTTGTGAGATGTTGGTAACTTGCGACATCGGTTCATTACTATCGCGAATTCCTTCTTCTGAGGAAAGTTCAGCCACACAGGTAATACTCTCAAGCATTTGCGCGTTGGCCGCTAGCTCAACAGGTTCTGCCTCTAATGCAGTTGGAGGTACTGCTACAGTGTCCTGAACTTGATTATTATCAATGTTTACTTGCTCTATTTACTTGTCTGGGAAGTGTCGTAAAGTTATGCAACTAGTTACAAAACTTTACGACAAGTTCAGCTCGTCCTTGCTTGAACTGAGGAGATAAAGCAAGAGGGAGAATCTCCAATTGAAATTCAAAAGATGCAAAAACTCGCTTGATAATTAGTAGAAAATACAGAGAAGTTTGTTTAAAGAACCTATTCGTGAACATATTGTTGGAAACCGTTCCCAGGCACCCAGAACTTCTACACACAATTGTCTCTCCGTTAAGGTGTAACCCCTCTTCCATTGGCATGATGGCGTAGGAGTATCAATCAGGCGACCCTTAACCTGAAGAAATTGGGAGTTGGTTCTCAATTGATACTTTTCAAAGGCAAAATCAGCAAAGTGTAAACCTGGAGGAGTGATTACGCCCTATGGATGAACTAGAGGAACGACTGCGTCAGTTAGTTAAAACAGCTTGTAGTCACCCACGTGGAACAGCAGCCCGTCAGAGAAACTTAACTCAGGTGATTCGGCTGATTACTAACAAGCTGTGGAGAGAACACACTCCCTATTACCAAGATGCCTTGCAGCAGACTTGGGTGTATTTTTGCCAGAATATCTGCGAAGGAAATACAGGTGAACCCTATGACCCTTCCCGTGGCAGTGTCATAACCTGGCTAAATTTTTACCTGAAGCGCCGACTGCAAGATTTTTATATAGATACTCAAAAACAGCAAGCTAAAACCCTTTCCGCTCAAGCAGGTAGACAGGGAGGAGGCGATGGAAATGAAACGATTGACCCAGTGGACAATCTGCCTGCTGAACCAGACGTTCCCCTGCTGCTTGAAGAGGTAAAGCAATGGGTTGAAGCTGATCCAGAAGGAGAACTGTGTCGTACCCACATTGCCAATCATCCAGAGGTGACCTGCCAAGTCCTAATCCTACGGCGCTTGCCCCCAGAAGAGAGTTGGAAAACTCTAGCTGAAGAATTTAATCTATCCATTTCAACGCTTAGCAGCTTTTATCAGCGTCAATGTCTACCCCGTCTGCGTAAATTTGGTGAATCGGAGGGATATCTATAGTAGAGAGTGCTTTTTAGGACGCTGCCACCGAGAGTACCTAAGGTTGAGCGGTAGATTCACCCTTGTAGAGTAAAAACAATACTATGACTTACCACACCAACAACATAGAAGATTTCGCATTACCACTGCCAATTACCCAAGCGGCACGCCATACAGCCGAACAGTTTGCAACACAGCAACCTACGCCTCAAAAAGCTGAGCAAGTTCGGTTAAATACATTAGCGACTTATGTTGTTAATGACTACTTGCAGATGATGGGGATTTCGACAGATTTATCAGTGAGTGATAGCTGGAATCCTGTTGTGCGGATGTGTGCGGATGTCGCTGACCTGGAAGTGACAGGATTGGGGCGCTTGGAATGCCGTCCAGTTAGAAGCCATCAGCAAACGTGTTACATTCCATCGGAAGTCCAGTCAGACCGGATTGGTTATGTCGTAGTCCAGATTGATGACGCTTCTTTTGAGGCAACAGTGTTGGGATTTACTCCCACAGTGGCTAGAGATGAGTTTGCCATTACTCAACTCGGTCCGATTGAAGATTTATTCGATCACATTGAACACTTGACCCAACCTGTGCAAGCTATAGTAACAGCGACTCCAGCTTCTAGTGTTGAAAGGAGTACAAGAGTCAACTTGAGCCAGTGGCTAACTAATGTTTTTGAAACGGGTTGGCAAACGATTGAAACCGTCTTGAACCCCGCCCAACCCGATCTTGCCTTTGATTTTAGAAGTCGTTTTAGAAGTGCTGATAGCGCTCTTTTGGCTAACATTGAGCGTCCTTATGCTGGAATCAGACGTGCTAAGTTAATTGACTTAGGGATGCAATTAGCTGGTCATCCGGTCGCGCTAATTGTTGAGCTTCAACCTGAATCTGAACGCAGAAGCCATATTACTCTACAGGTGCATCCAGCCGGAAATCAAGTGTATCTGCCTCCACTACTGCAACTGATTGTGCTGGATGAGTCGGGATTAGTCTTTCTAGAAGCTCAAGCCAGAAGTGCAGATAATTACATTCAATTACAATTCAGTGGTCTACCTGGAGAACAATTTAGTGTAAAGATTGCTCTTGGTGAGGCAAGTATTATGGAAGATTTTATAGTTTGATTGAACTATGGATGCTCAATGCCTACCCTCCATTCTCGTTTTTAGGATATGTCTGAAGGGAAGCATTGGTGTGGAGTTGCATAGCCTATGGATGGTTAGAACTATAAATTTATAGGATTTCACCACTCCATCATCTTGATTGTAAGTGCAACACCATTACGTTCATCTGGAGAGGCTGTCGTGGGTAAGTTAGTTGTCTTAATTGCTGGTGAAGGTAGCTTCGAGAATGGGTTTCCCGTAACCTTGCGGGTTGGAGAGGAAGACAGACCTGCTTCTGTTGAAATTACAGGTCGGCTACCGCCTACTCTTGAAATTCCCCAATCTTATACAGGTTGGGCCGACACTTATCGAAGGTTAGGGTTGCGCTCACGGCTAGAAGCTTCAGTTGCCCAAGTAACGAATGTTTCCAAACTTGAGATTTGCTCGAATGCTGCCCAACTTTTACGCGATCGCTTTAATGCTTGGTTACACTCGGAGTCATTTCGCCCGATCCGAGAGAAATTACTAGAACAGTTAATGCCATCGGATGAAGTTCGGCTGATTATTCAAACGGAAAACATCTGGTTGCGGCGGCTTCCTTGGCATCTGTGGGATTTATGCGATCGCTACCCGAAGGCAGAGATTGCTCTTAGTGCGCCTATTTATGAATTTATAAAGCCAGTCGCTTCACCTCACACTAAAGTGAGAATTTTAGCGATTCTGGGTGACAGTACTGGCATTAATACGCAAGCTGATCGGCTTTTATTAGAACAATTGCCCGATGCAGAAATTAGTTTTCTTGTAGAACCGCAACGCCAGGAACTCACAGAAGAGTTGTGGAAGCAAAGCTGGGATATTCTCTTTTTTGCAGGGCATAGTTCCAGCCAACCGGATTGTGAAAAGGGTGAGATTTCTCTTAATCAAACTGATAGTTTAACAATTGACCAATTAAGGTTTGCCTTAAGAAAAGCCGTTGAGCGAGGTTTAAAGATTGCGATTTTTAACTCTTGTGATGGCTTAGGATTGGCACGGAATTTAGCAGATTTACAGATTCCGCAAATCATTGTCATGCGGGAGCCAGTGCCTGACCGAATTTGTCAAAAGTTTTTAAAGTATTTTTTAGCTGCCTATGCTCGTGGTGAATCTTTCTATTTGGCAGTGCGGGAAGCGAGAGAACAGTTGCAAGGATTGGAAGATCAATTTCCTTGTGCTACCTGGTTACCGATAATTTGCCAGAATCCTGCCGTTTTACCCCCGACATGGGAACAGTTGTGCAGTCCCTGGAGACCACCTACTCCACCAGATGAGCCGCCATTTGTTCCTGGACTGCCTGATAAGGACGGCTTCAGAATCAGACAGCGATCGCCTCGTAACGCTTTAAAAGGTAGACAAGGTTTTGTAAAAGTAGTTTTGATGAGCTTGGTCATCACGTCCCTAATCCTGGTAGGGCGGCAGTTCGGTTTATTTCAAGCTATGGAGTTGCAAGCTTTTGACCAGTTGATGGTTAGTAGACCCACTGAAGAGGTAGATTCGCGACTCTTAGTAGTTACTGTTACAGAAGAAGATATTCAAGCACAAAAACAAGAACCGAGACGCGGTTCACTGTCTGATCGATCGCTTTCACGACTGTTGGAAAAACTGGAATCCTACGAGCCACGGGCAATTGGCTTAGATATCTACCATGACTTCCCTGTAGACCCCAAGTATCCAGATTTAGCTAAGCGCTTGAAAGAAAGCGATCGCCTGATTACGGTTTGCAAAGTCAGCAACCCGCAGTTCAATGACCCAGGTAAGTCACCTCCGCCAGAAGCCCTAAAAGAGAATCTGGGCTTTACTGATTTTGTGCATGACTTTAATGGTGTTCTCCGTCGTCATCTGTTGGCGATGGAACCGCCTCCGGCATCAAGTTGTACCGCCACCTATGCTCTCAGTAGTAAGCTAGCCTTTCGCTATCTGAAAGCAGAGGGAATTTCACCCAAAGTTTCTAGTCATGGGTATTTGCAGCTTGGTACTACAGTCTTTCAACCCTTGGAACCGAATGCTGGCGGTTACCGCAACATGGATGCACGAGGTCATCAAGTGTTGTTAAATTATCGCTCTAGCCCCTCTCTTATAGAGGTTGCGGAGCGCGTTACTCTCACTGAAGTTCTCAATGGTCAGGTCAATCCTAATGCTGTAAAAGGTCGGATTGTTCTTATCGGTGTTACCGCTCCCAGCGCAAAGGATTACTTCTTTACGCCCTACAGCAATGGGCAGTACCAGGATATGCCGGGGGTAGTCGTTCATGCACAGATGGTCAGTCAGATTCTGAGCGCTGTTTTGGATCAGCGACCTCTATTGTGGGTTTGGTCAGAGTGGGGTGAAACTCTGTGGATTTTTGGATGGGCACTTACTGGTGGTCTATTTTCTTGGCGATCTCACTTCTTTTTACGTTGGGGGCTAGTGGGAGGAACTCTTTTCGTTTTATATGGTCTTTGCTTTGGTCTTTTAATTCAGGGGGGTTGGGTGCCGCTGGTTCCATCAGCGCTTGCCCTAGTGTCTACTAGTGTCAGCGTTGCCGCTTACAGCACTTTTCTTGCTCAACGACAGCAATCTACATTTGCCATTTAAATATGATGTACATAAAATCTCCTCAACAGCAAAAGATATTAGCGATCGCTTTGACAGTAGTAGGCATGTATGGCGCTATGTCCTTATCAAGCCGAACTACACGAGCGCAAGCCTACACAGCTATATCAGAATTTTCACCAGCGACAGGCACATACCTATCAACATCAAGCCTCTTGCTGCCAGGTCAAGCCGCTACCAGATTAGTCCTTAATAACAGCAACAACATACTGGTACAGCTACCCTACCACCGCCCAGAAATACAACTGGCTCAAGCTCCGATACTACAACCTAGAGGTAATCCCGATCCAACCATTGGCGGGGGAACCGACGCTCAAGACCCAACGCTGCCAGGTAGAGGTAATCCCGATGGTCGCACCTTTGGCGGGGGAAGCAATGTTTTTCCAGCACCTGATGAAGTTGCACCCGGTAGTCGGACAGGAGAGGCAAGCCGTGCTCGTGGAGGATGTCCTCGTGTAACCACGCCTCTGACAGCCTTGATGCCTGTCACTAAGGGAACTTCCAGTGGCCAAAGCGCCAGCACAACCCCAACTACATCAGAATCCGTTTATGGTTTAACGGTTGCTGAGCGTCCTACCTTCTGGTTTTATGTTCCTTATCCGCTTACATCCTCTCGTCCTGTGGAGTTTGTGCTACAAGATGAGGATGGCAACGATATTTACCAAACCCAGTTCACTGAGTCGGGAACTGTGCCTGGTGTTGTTGGCTTGCAGCTTCCGCCCACTGTTGACCCACTAGAGGTTGGTAAACGGTATCGTTGGTACTTCCTGATTTACTGCAATCCAGAGGAACCAACCTTTGTTGAAGGCTGGGTAGAACGGGTTGCACTGAACCCAACACTCAAAACTCAATTAGACCAAGCAACTACACCTCAGCAAAAAGCAGATCTTTATGCACAAGCAGGCATTTGGTATGAGGCTGTGACGACTCTTGCCGAACTTCGTCGCCAGAAGCCGAACGATCAAGCGCTGAATGCTCAATGGCTGGAATTGTTGCAGTCTGTTGATTTAGAAGCGATCGCAACAGAGCCAGTGACATCGGTGCTTACCCCTGAATAATGGGGAAATACGGCGAAAAGCTACTGTAGCAGTTTTCAATTGGATAAGGTACAGTTCGGGCGCGTGAAACAAGAGATAGAGCAAGGAAAACAAAATAGCTGATAGCTGATAGCTGACGGCTTTCTGCTATGAGATTTATGACTTCTTCTTGAGACTTTTGTCCGTCAACCAGGTAGATAGCACATGAGTTAGCTCCTGGTTGAGCGCCTGATACCCCTTCTCGTTGATATGCAAAGTATCACGAACGTAGTTGCTTTGCACTTGACCATTCTGTGCAAGGAGTGAATAGGCATCCAAAATCAAAACATCCCTTGCTTTTAGCGAATACAGGTAAGCATTTACTTCCATTACCGCTTGAGCAATATCTGCTGACCAAAACGGTTGGCGGGTTAGCGGTACCGGACCAATAGGGAAAATAGTTGTCAAAATAACGGTTACCCCAGTGTTGAGCGAACGTTCGACAATCTGCTGAATATTCGCTTTGCAGTTGGTGATAATGGCAGCTTTTTGCTCAGGAAATAGCGCGATCGCTTTCAAGTCGTTAATCCCAACTTGCACAACGATAATATTGGGACGCAATGGCACAACATGCTTGTCAAAACGTCCCAATACCTGGGCTGAAGTCTGAGTGTTGATGCCTCGATTGAAAAAAGAAAAGCCCTTGAGCTTTGCTGGAGTAGACCACATTTCAGCCCGCGAATCGCCAAGGAATACCACGGTTGCTGTGGAGGTAGCAGGAACATCCTGTGGTAGGGAGTCAGCACTATAGGTGCTTAGCCCCAAGGGATCTAGATTGGTTTGGTTGAGTTGCAGGTAATAGCGTTTCGCTTGGTGGAACAGGAGCGCGTTGAGACAGAGCGATACCAGCAAAGCGACGAGACATAATAATAGAGTCAGACGAAATAAACGCTTTTGTTTGTGCATTTTGGGGCGGGTAGATTATGAACTCGCTTGTATGCGATCGCTTACTCTTCTTCCAGCTTTACACTATGAACGAATAGTAAAAAGTAGTTTGGCAGAAGGATGCTTGACTTAGCTATCCCTCTTCTGTCACTCTCCGGTTTTTCCTATTATTAATATTTTCTACAAAGGAGGTATATTAGGGAATACAGCGTTTGCCCATCTAATTTTGGCAATTTCCCTACTCTGATCAATTTCTATGAAGGAAAAAGTCTGCGATCGCCTACCATAGGTTAGTTCTAGAATTCAGCAATGGCAAAAGTTTTCGGAGAGTGACAGAAGAGGGCTATAGCGTTTCCCATGTAACTGAGGTACACCGAGATTTTGGATATCAAGCCTTTGGGTTTTGAAGATGTACCTCACCAGAGCGAGAAACGGTATAAAATCCAATTGATTGCCCAATCCTATTCTCCTCAAGAACTTTTTGCTGCACTAGTTTGGCAGCGTCGGTTCAATGAGTTTGATGGCAAGGAAGTGATTACTGACCTTTCTAACCATCCTTCTTTGTGGGCTAGCTTTCTGTTCACAAAACCCATCTTTGCACCCGATGAAAATGGTCTGAGCTTTGGTGGCGTAATCGATACGCTTCTGGCAATGGCAAACTATCGTCCTATTAAGGGGTTAGCATTTGTTCAATTTCCTCATCTATATCAGGTATTTGCTCAGCACCTGAAATAAAGAAATGATGTGCCTTACTTGTATCCAAATAATTACGCAATCTTTCTCTCTCACTAGCCAGTGTTGTAAAGTAACGCCGAAAAATCTCAGAAACCTCATTCGCTCTTGCCTGATTGGGAGCAAGAGGGAGCTCAATTTCTAAATAGCGTTTTCCTACATCCTCTCGGTTTGTTTGCATAAATACTATCCGGTTCCACTGAGTACGGACAATTTTTAGTGTCATTGCCCATAACAAATAAAATTGATCAAAATATGCTCTATCTCCAGCTCGTAAAATGATAACTTCTTTAGTCAAAAGAATTTGTTCTTGACCTGGCATAAGAATACAAAAATCTCCAATATTCCGGCTAGCACGTTCAGGGCAAATTAAGTCATAGGCTAGTAAACCTGACGTAGAACTACGCCAATACCTTTCAGCCGTTTGAAGTGGAACTTGATTAGTAGGATTAATATTTACCAATCCTGCCCGCAAATCGGTTTAGGTACGCTCATTTGTCCTCCTGAAAATTCTTATCCTCGCCATATCCTTGATTTAAATCAGTTACAGCAGGCTGTATACCTAGCCCAATTTTTTCAAAAATGTAGAAATTTGTTTTCGCTCGACAGAATTCCTGAAAAGCTTCCATAGGAATATTTAGCATTCCTCGTAGCTCTAGACGCTCTTTTAGCCATTCGGTTAACCATCGATACCGATGGCTAAAAAAGTATGTTTCGGGTAAAACAATTCCGACACGACCACCAAGACGCAGCAATCTCCAAGCACGTTCAAGGAAAATTAAACCGATCTCCAAATCAACATAGTTATTTATTCCACTCATGGCAGCAGCCCTAGCAATTGTGAAGCCTGCCGCTCTTGAATCAGACGCTTTGATTTTTAGCTGCTCACCAAATGGAGGATTGGTAATAACAACTGTGTATTGTTCATCAATCAAGGGCGCAAGCAACTGTGGGTTCTTTCCATACCTGTTGGCGAGGATTAAAAATGAAGACAACTTCACCCGTCTTCGAGTCCTCAAGATTTCGCCGTGCGCCCTTGCGAAGTGAGCAGGAGACACAAGCAAGAGCCAAATTTTCAGCAATCGTCTCGCCACCAGCTACGACAGGAACAATGTGGTCGATATGGAAAGTTGCTACTTGACCAATTTGCGAAATGCCGCAATATTCACAACGGTTATCTGCTCTTTGAATTACTAATCGACGGAGGGAAGCTGGAATTGTTGCCATCTATGCTTGCTTCATCACCCGTGTCGATCGCAAACGCAGTAGAGATAAAAATTCCACCAGTTCAACAAGTCCTTCTGCTTCCTGTCGTTCTGCCTGAGACAGTGTATAGCCCTCGTCCTGACGATCCAACAAAAATTGTAAGCGTGCCTGAACCGCTTGGGGAAGCTGGAATCGGGTTAATTCGATAGGAATCTCAACGATTTCGGGCATAGAGCAGTTAGTTTATTAGCAACTTTGTTGTAGCCTCATTTTAGGCGAAAGCATCGGAAGGGTGTATGTGTTGCCATCAAACACTGTGTTGGTGCAAACGGAAGGGAGGATGGGCTAGCAAAGTATGCCGAAGAAAGCTTATCGCTCATTCATTCCCTCTCAACTTTCCAGCAACGCTTGCCACGCCTCAAGCTGAGAAGTGTGATTGTTGGATGCGATTCCCTACGGGATAGCTACGCTTCACGCGCTTGGCAGGATGAGGGGGTGCGATCGTGCCTGACAGAATGCTCTCATCCAATAAGCTACAAAAGCCATTTCTACTTAAGCTAGGTTAATAGATACAGTTATTATTCTGTAAGCTTATGCCTCTTTCTGAAATACTGCCTGCCGTCAATCAGCTATCTCACCAAGACAAGCTGCGACTCATCCATTTTCTTCTACTGGCAGTAGCAAAAGAAGAGGGTTTTGAACTTGAGCCGGCTAATCATCAGACTCAAGAAGGTTTACTCAATCAATTAGCATCGACTGAAGCTGTTGTGTGGTCGCCCTACGATGCTCATGAAGCGGCTCAAACGCTGTCAGATCTTCTAGCGGAAGCAAAGCAAAAAAGCGATGCTTGACGGCAAGCGATTTCCTTTCATCGAGTGTACCAACAGCCTTGGTCTTTCTAGCACCTTGCCGTATCTACCAATAACGCTGACCTACAGCAACCGTTCTGTAGAAGCGATGGCTTTGCTTGACACGGGTGCAAGCGTCAATGTATTGCCTTACGATCTCGGCTTGCAACTAGGTGCAGTTTGGGAGGAGCAGACAGTTCCAATTCAGTTGAGTGGAAATCTCGCTCGGATGGAGGCGCGAGGCTTGGTACTATCAGCAACCGTTGCCGAGTTTCCCTCTGTCCTGCTTGCATTTGCCTGGACGGAATCTAGAGAAGCTCCACTAATCCTTGGGCATATGAATTTTTTTGCAGAGTTTGATGTGTGTTTCTATCGTGCTGACTTCGCTTTCGAGTTGCGTCCGAGAGCAAAATAGCTGTTCTAGCTGAACTCGCCTGTCGTCTGATGAGCGTACAAGCGTTGCATACTGAAGAGAGCTTATCGCTCATTCATTCCCTCCAAACTTTTTCAGCAACGCCTGCCACGCCTCAATCTAAGAAGTGTAATTGCTGGATGCGATCGCACTTTGTTTAACCGAGCGTAGTTTAACAACTAGGTTCGCCACTCTATCAAAATTCAACCTCTTCTCGCTCATTCCCCGTAGAACTCGTAGTATCCGAATTTTTAGCTGCCCAACATATTGCTTCAATGTGTCTAGCTAACATCCCTATAGTCGGTGCTTCAAACAAGATGCGTACAGGCAACTCCACTTTAAAGCGATCGCGTATTCGGGAAGTTAGCTGAGTCGCGAGTAGAGAATGCCCCCCCAATTCAAAGAAATTATCGTGAACACCTACCTGCTGTTTTCCCAAAACCTTAGCCCAAATCCCTGCTAACTCCTCCTCGACAGTCGTCCGAGGTGCTACATAATCTTCTTTCAGATCAAGACTGAGAGTATCTACGGCAGGTAAAAGACGGCGATCTACTTTACCATTCGGTGTTAGCGGTAAGGACTCCAACATCATATAGATAGAAGGCACCATATAATTTGGCAACTTCTCTTTCGAGAATTGGCGCAACTGGGAGCTTGTTGGTGCCTGCCCCTTATTTGGGACAATATAAGCTACTAAGTGCTTATCCCCAGGTATGTCCTCCTGAACAATCACCACTACCTCTGCCACTGCTGGATGTTGGCTTAGCACAGCTTCAATCTCTCCCAACTCGATTCGGAAGCCGCGAATCTTGATTTGATCGTCGCTACGACCCAAAAATTCTATATTACCGTCTGAGCGATATCGGGCTAAATCACCTGTTTTATAAAGACGTGTTCCTGGGTTCTGGCTAAAAGGATTCGGAATGAATGCAAAAGAAGTCAACTCAGGACGGTTGAGGTAGCCTCGTGCGAGTCCATCACCACCGATATACAACTCACCCACAACACCAATCGGTACAGGCTGTAGCTGCCCATCCAGCAGATAAATTTGTGTGTTCGTAATTGGGCGACCAATGGGAATAGAGGTTGCTTCTTCTGGTACGTCCTGCACCCAGTAATAAGATGAAAATGTTGTCCCCTCTGTTGGCCCATAAACATTAAGCAACTGCTGCGGCACTCCCTGTTTGAGAACCTTTCTCACCCACCGAGGATCGACTGCTTCGCCTCCAAATAGCAAGCACCGCAAGGTAGCGAAAGCATCCGGAACATCTCTGACAATCTGTTGGAACAAGGCAGTGGTTAAAAATAAGACGCTAATCTCGTCTTGCCGAAGTTGTCGGGCAAAGTCTTGAGGAGAAAGCGTTACATCCCTGCTAATCCCAACAAGTTGAGCGCCGTGAAGTAATGCGCCCCAAATCTCAAACGTTGCTGCATCGAAGGACGTGTTCGAGGCTTGGGCAATTTTATCGTTCGGATCTAACGTTATGTAGTTTGTGTTGAATAGTAGGCGATTGACAGCTTTGTGAGGAACAGCAACTCCCTTGGGCTTTCCTGTAGAACCAGAAGTGTAGATAACATAAGCCAAGTTATCGCTTGTCACCCTGCTGGTAAGGTTTTCTGAACTTTCTTGGGTAATAGTATTCCAATCAGTGTCTAGGCAAATTACTCTGGGATTTGGGGAATCTTGGTGAGTACAGGTGACAACATCCGGTAATTGTTCGACCAACTTCTCTTGTGTCAGCAACACGGATATCTGAGAATCTTCAATCATGAACCGCAGACGCTCCTGCGGGTAACTGGGGTCTAAGGGCAGGTACGCTCCTCCGGCTTTGAGGATGCTTAAGCAACCTACTATCATCTCTACAGAACGTTCCATGCAGATGCCGACGAGAACGGACGAACCTACTTCCAATTTCTGTAAGTGGTGCGCTAGTTTGTTGCTGTAGCTATTCAGTTCACGGTAAGTCAGTTGCTTGTCTTCAAAGATTACTGCTGTTGCATCAGGTGTTCTCTCTACTTGCGCTTCAAACAACTGATGGATGCACTGGTTTTGAGGATAATCCGCAAGGGTATCATTCCATGACACGGTGAGTTGATGATACTCAGCAACGCTCAGGAGTGGTAACTCTGCAATCTTCGTTTGTGGATTGGCAACAATGCCCTCCAGCAGGGTTTTAAAATGTCCCAGCATCCGGCTAATGGTGGCTTCATCGAATAAATCAGTGTTGTACACCACCACGCCTCTAATTCCCTCTGAGTGTTCCCACCGCTCTCCCCATAAGCTTCTAAAACCTTCGGAAGCTTTCCACAGGTTGAACTCCAAATCGAAGCGCGTTGTTTTAAAGTCAATCGTTAGAGGATTGAGTGTTAACCCTGGCAGTTCTAGTGCCTCCGTTGGGGCATTTTGTAAGGCAAACACTACTTGAAATAGGGGATGGCGACTTAAGGAGCGTTCGGGTTGCAACTCCTCCACGAGCTTCTCAAAGGGCAAATCTTGATGAGCATAGGCTCCTAGTGTTACCTCCCGTACTCTGCCTAGCAGTTCCTGGAATGTTGGAGCGCCAGATAAGTCTGTGCGTAGCACCAGAGTATTGACAAAAAAACCAATTAACCCTTCGATCTCACTCCGATTGCGGTTAGCAATGGGTGAACCTACGGCAATGTCCTCTTGCTGAGTGTAGCGGTATAGCAAGATTTGAAATGCTGCCAGCAGGGTCATGAACAATGTCACCCCTTCCTGCTGCGAAAGCTTTTCTATTGCCTCATTCAAGCTTGGTGGTAACTCTAGTAATTTAGTCGCTCCTCGGTAAGTCTGTAAAGCGAGTTTCGGGCGATCACAAGGTAAATTCAGTATGGGAACACCGTCTAACTGTTGCCGCCAGTAAGCGAGTTGAGTTTCCAATTCCCCTTGCAACCACTCGCGCTGCCAATGGGCGAAATCAGCATACTGAAGGGGAAGTTCCGGTAGAGGAGAAGGCACTTCAAGAACAAAGGCTGTGTAGATAGCGCTTAGTTCACGCATCAACACTCCAGTAGACCAATCATCAGAGACAATGTGGTGTAGATTCAGCAGCAATATGTGTTCTGTCTCATCTAGCTTCAGGAGCATTAATCGTAGCAAGGGTCCAACAGCTAGATCAAAAGGACGTTGAGACTCCTCGGCAACTAACCGTTTGGCTTGATGTTCCCGTTCCTCTGCTGGTAACTCCCGCAGATCTACTAGTGAGAGATTTATGCTTGATGTGGGTACGTCGATGTCCGCAGGAATCGCCTGAACAAGTTGCCCCTCCACTATCCCGAATCGAGTGCGTAATACTTCATGGCGACGCACAATTTCGTTGAAGGTCTGCTCTAAGGCGGTATAGTTAAGCGAACCTGTCAAGCGAAGTGCTGTCGGCACATTATAGAAGGTATTACCGGGTACTAATTGGTCAATGAACCACAATCTTGCTTGAGCAAACGAGGCAGGAAAGATAAAGACTTCTTCCTCAGGAATATTAAGTCTCGCTTGAGCATTGGTCAGGGAATCGTCAGAAAGCATGAATTTAAATGCACATCAGCTTACTAAATGCCCAATCCTGGGGGTGGCCAAGTAGCCCAAACAAAGATGGCAACGGCAGCGATCGCAAGTAATCCTTCAATTAAATTACCAATCAAGGAACCTACTACAATCCCTAGTCCTGCCTTAAACGCTACTTTGGTTCTTTCCTTTAGAGGCAACTCGCGCCGATAGAGAAATTCCCCAATAAACGCTCCTAACAAAGGCCCGACTAAGATACCCAACAGGGGACCAGCAACCAGAAACGCTGGCAGAAGCCCGAAGAACCCCAGCACTAGCCCGATAATTGCTCCCCATTGCCCCCATTTACTGGCTCCAGCCCGTTTTGCTCCCCAGTAGGAGGCTAACAACTCAATTCCCGCACTCAGTATCAAAATCACAAATATGGCGATTAAGGGCCAAGTGATACCACTAAAACCCTGAGTGACACCCCAAACCAGAATTGCCGCCAAAATTAAGCTGGGTCCGGGAATCCCAGGAACGACAGCCCCGACAACACCCACGAGCATGACGAAAATCAATAACCAGTAAAGAATTGTTATAGACATCTAAATCTCAGCGGCTGCTTGCATCATCTGAAAATGAAAATCGGCTGAGGGTGTTTGCCAGTTTATCAGCAATTCCCTCTATCCAATTCTCGTCTTGTTTTGTGTAACTGCGCGGAGCATTGGCTGCCAATATTAAAATCCCCTGATTGCCAATCGGTTGACAAATGACACCTTGGGTATTTTCTGGCAGGTAATCAAATTCAATGCGCCCTGGATAAATTTTCAGATCAACTAGGTAGACAGGTTTTTGTTTTTCTAGCACCCGTTTTAAAATCGCTCCCGGTTTGACTTCTGAGTTGATGCCTAAAACACCTCGCCGCAGCAAAATTTTGCCCTGATACCAAACCACAAGCGATCGCGTTACGGTATTTGTCAGCAACAGATGCGATGCCCAAGCGAGTTCAGTTTTCACTTCATCTGGTAGCCCTGGTAACAGTTCAAAACCTTGCTCTCCGGTTAGAACAACAGTATCAGGCGATCGCGGCTGCACCTGCTGCCACAGTAATCCCGTCAAAATCAACACAGCACTGACAATCACCCCCAAAGCGTCTGAGCGGGCTTGGGAATCTGTGAGTTCAGGTGAGAGTAAACGGTTTACCAGCAGCAGGAAACCTGCTAATCCACCAACGACAAACGGCAGTTGTCGCAGTACATAGTTTTGATCAGGTTTAGCCATGTTAAACGCTCGTTAGTCATTGGTAACGGACAACTGACGAACGCTTTACTCCTCTCCCGGTTCAATAATCCGTTGGAACAAATAACCCGTACCTCTTGCTGTGAGAATCAACTCAGGATTACTGGGATCATCTTCCAACTTTGCCCGTAACCGTGAGATGTGGACATCCACAACACGGGTATCAACGTGGCGTTCCGGCGTGTATCCCCACACCTCTTGCAAAATTTCTGAACGAGAGAACGGTTCTCCAGAGCGGCTAACTAATAGCTCCAAGAGACTGAACTCCATACCCGTAAGCCGGATACGCTCATCTCCTTTGTAGACTTGCCGCTTGTTCGTATCAATTTTGATACTTGCAACATGGATAACGCCAGAACTAGGAATTCCAGATCCACCTACTTTATCAACCCGTCGCAGTACCGAACGAATCCGGGCTTCCAACTCTTTGGGAGAAAAGGGCTTGACAACATAGTCATCAGCTCCTAACTCTAATCCTGTGATTCGGTCGGCAACATCACCCAGAGCCGTTAGCATAATTATGGGGACATCAGATTCCTTACGCAATTCCTGGCAGACACCATAGCCGTCGAGCTTGGGCATCATTACATCCAAAACGACTAAATCAGGGTCAGCGTTCCGAAAGGTATCTAGGGCTTCTTCCCCATCAGCAGCGGTGACGACATCGTAGCCAATCATCGAAAGACGAGTTTCCAAGATGCGGCGGATACTGGCTTCGTCATCGACAACGAGGATTTTTTCCTTATGATTTTCCAAGTGACTCAATTCTCCTGAAAGAAGGTTAGTGAATTGTTAATTTATCAGTAGCTTATCTACTTAAATATTACGCTGTATCAAGGTTTTTTAAGGCATCAACGTTCCGTCTGCTCATTAGTTGAAGCTTTTCTTAATCTTTGTTGAAGCATTGAAAATTTTTAATAGTTTTTTACACGTTTAACTCAGGATGCCCAAGTCTAAATCTGTATATGTATGTAGTGCATGTGGAACCGAGTCCTCTCAATGGTTTGGTAAATGTTCAAATTGCGGCACTTATAACTCGTTGGAAGAAGAGATTGTCGCGCCAAATTCCCTTAACATCAGCCGAGGGGGATGGCAATCCAATACTCGTTCCAACAATAAGTCTGCTAGTAAAGGCCCAGCTCAACCGAGATCTTCCATCAAGTTCTCAGAAATTTCCAACAACGTCCAAATGCGCTTTGCCTCAGGCTACACTGAACTGGATCGGGTACTAGGTGGGGGTATCGTCCCTGGCTCTTTGGTGTTGATTGGCGGTGATCCAGGAATTGGGAAGTCAACGCTGTTGCTGCAAGTCGCAAATCAACTGTCTCAGAGACACCGCATCCTTTATGTCTGTGCAGAAGAGTCCGGACAACAGGTGAAGCTACGAGCCTCTCGCCTGGGTGTTGGGAGTCTGCCTGTTGAGGAGACGACTTCTAATGGTAGCTCTAAAAAGCGTGCTAAGTCTTCAGAATCAGAATCAGCAACTCAAGATGATGGTAATGGCACTCCAACCGATCCAAATCTCTATGTACTGCCAGAAACGGATTTAGAAGAAGTTCTCCGAGAATTGGAGTCATTAAAACCTCAGGTGGCGGTGATTGATAGTATCCAAACGCTGTATTTTGCGGCATTAACGTCTGCGCCTGGTTCTGTGGCACAGGTACGGGAATGTACTTCGGCGCTGATGCAGGTAGCCAAACGGGAGAATATCACACTGCTGATTGTTGGACACGTTACCAAGGAAGGTGCGATCGCAGGCCCAAGAGTTTTGGAACACTTAGTCGATACGGTACTGTATTTTGAAGGCGATCGCTTTGCTTCCCATCGCTTGCTGCGTTCCGTAAAAAACCGCTTTGGAGCAACGCACGAAATTGGCATTTTTGAAATGGTAGACAACGGCTTACAGGAGGTGTTAAATCCTTCCGAGCTGTTTTTAGGCAGTCGGGATGAAATGAGTCCCGGTACTGCCACGGTTGTCGCTTGTGAGGGAACTCGCCCAATTGTTGTAGAGTTACAAGCACTAGTGAGTCCTGCGAGTTATGGTTCACCTCGTCGCGCCGCTACTGGTGTTGATTACAATCGCTTGCAGCAGATTCTTGCTGTACTGGAAAAACGAGTTGGGATTCCTCTGTCGAAATTAGATGCTTATGTTGCCTCTGCTGGGGGTTTGGGGGTTGAAGAACCAGCGGCTGACTTAGGAATTGCGATCGCGGTTGTTGCCAGTTTTCGCGATCGCACTGTTGACCCCCGCACAGTTATGATTGGCGAAGTTGGCTTAGGTGGACAAGTGCGACTCGTCTCTCAAATGGAACTCCGCCTCAAAGAAGCCGCAAAATTGGGCTTTAAGCGAGCAATTATTCCCAAAGGACAAGCCTTACCGGATGTCGGTTTAGAAGTAATACCCGTAGCAAGAGTGCTAGATGCAATTATTGCTGCCTTACCTGGAGGACTGCGCCAGAACTTTGGGGATGACGATGATGATGACGAGATGATGGAAAACTGAATCACTAGTGCAGCGAGGCGGAAATAAGTGACCAGTTAAAAAAGGAAGCAAAAAGGGATACACTGAAAGATGCTCCCGTCAAGAAGGAAGAAGTACTTTGAGCCTTGAAATTAATGCCGAATCCTAACG
>JAESFV010000273.1_pt1 | contig 41034 bp, 38 predicted proteins | sample 9269471 | NCBI WGS metagenome assembly JAESFV01 (sample SAMN14502647, study PRJNA617108) | algae metagenome | isolation source: Symplocastrum torsivum CPER-KK1 and co-occurring heterotrophs from... | place: USA: Central Plains Experimental Range, Colorado | collected 2001-01-01
TATCGAAGTCCCGCGCGACTATGCTGCCGGCGAGTGGCTGGGGTCCACATCGCTCGCTCCAAGATGGCCTGAACAACCCCTTGGAATCACGAGTGCCCCAGTCGCTCAACCCTTTCGGGACGGGCTCAAGATATCCCTCGCTAGCGGCGACATAGCAGGCGTCGTATACGCCGATCGTCGATAGACAGGCAGGAAGATCAGATTTCTTGACGATGTCGACCGTCACCGATCGGGTGGTAATCATCAGCAGCAGCCCTCCCAGTTGACATCGAACAAATCCAGCGTCGCTGGCCCGGCTGCTGCCGACCTCTCTGACCTAGGCTGAAAGGGGCAACGCGGGCCTGTCTGCCGGACGCGGAATCTGCCCCTTGTTCTGAGCAAAGTCGGATTCAGCGCGCTGGCGCAGCCGTGCCGGCTCGCTCGCAGCAGGTACTGTGACTTGGCCTGTGGCGACGTCCGTACGCGTCTTGAAAGCCGCGACGAGGTCGTTGAGCTGCCCGACGCGGTGGGAGAGCGAGCCTGCGGAAGCCGCGCTCTGTTCAGCCAACGCCGCGTTCTGCTGAGTCATCTCGTCGAGATGGGCCACCGCCTGGCTCATCTCGTCGATGCCGCTCGCCTGCTCGCTCGATGCCGCAGAGATGTCGGCGATAGTCGCCGCCACCTTCTGCGACGCGCTGAGGATCTGACTGAGCTGTTCGCCGGCTTGGCGTACGAGCTTCACGCCCTCGCCGACTTCGCTGTTGGAGGAGGAGATCAGCGCTGAGATGTCCTTGGCCGCCTCGCTGGAGCGCTGGGCAAGCGTGCGGACTTCGGACGCCACCACCGCAAAGCCCTTGCCGGCATCGCCGGCACGAGCAGCTTCCACCGCCGCGTTCAGCGCCAGCAGGTTGGTCTGGAAGGCGATGTCGTCGATGACCCGGATGATGTCCGAGATCTTGGTCGAGGCCCCCTCGATCCGGGCCATGGCATCCACCGCCCGGCCAGCGATCGCCCCGCCAGTCTGCGCGGCTTCCATGGCTTCCTTGGCAATCGCGGCAGCCTGGCGCGAGGCCTGGGCCGAAGCCTTGACTGAGGCCGCAAGTTCTTCGGTCGTCGCCGCGGTTTCCTCCAGACTCGAGGCCTGCTCCTCGGTCCGTTTCGAGAGGTCGTCAGAGCCCATATTGATCTCGCGCGCGGCAAGCAGGATCGCGTGGGATGTCGAACTGATCGCTCCGACGATTTCCTGGAGCCGCTCAGTGGTCATGTTGATCGCCCGTTGGAGCTCCGCAAATCGGCCTGAATAGACGCCATTGATACGGTGTGTCAGATCGCCCTGGGAGATGGCACCCATTGCGGCGGCAAACTCGCTGGTGGCTTCCTCGACGGATTGATTGATTGCGTTGATCCCCTCGACGAGCCTGTTCAGCCCCTGCTCCGCAACACGGGTTGAAGCCCTGGCCGAGAAGTCGCCCCGTTCGGCGCTGGCCACGATGGCCGCGACATCATCAACCACGCGCTGAGTAGACCGGTTCTTTTCGTCGGCGTTCATGGTTTCAAGACGCATCTTTTCCTGATCAGCCTCCGCACGCTTCTGCAAGCCGTTCCGAAAGAGATCGACCGCTCGCGCAATCGCACCGACCTCGTCCCGCCGTGAGCCCCCTTTGACCTCCGCGTCCAGATGGCCTGTCGCCAATTGAGACATCGTTTGGATCAGTGCCCGTAGTGGCCGTGAAACGCTTAAGTTCAGCCAAGCGGCAACGGCCATATAGCCAAGTAAGAGCGGCAGAAGCACAATCAGAACTGCGTTCAACAGGTCCGCGAACGCCGACTGGATGTCGGAGGTGTGTAAGCCGGCTGCGACCACCCAGTCCCATTCCGGCACCGCGTGAACATATGAAATTTTCTCTGATGGCAATTCTTCCCCAGGCTTTTTCCAGGAATACGCAATAAAGCCAGCGCGATCAGATTTCGCCAGATCGACCATTTCTTGAATGATCGGGCGCCCCGTGGTGTCCTTGACCCCCAGTGCCGACTGCCCTTCCAGCTTGGGCAGCAAGGGGTGCATGACCATGTGCCCCCTCGTATCGAAGATGTAGATGTAGTTGCCGCCATCGAAACGTGACGAGCGGAGCATCTCCGCCAATCGCGCCTTAACCAGCCCCGCTTCTTCGTGGGCGGCCGATGTCAACCGCTGGCCCTCAATCATGGTCACGGCCGCTTCGACCAAGAAGCGAATTTCCGAACGCTTCTGCTCGATCATCGCGTCGCGAGCGCGCGTCAAACTAAAAGCAACAGCACCAACTGCTATGATCGCGCTCAGAACGGCGAGCAGTGCAAAACGACGGGAAATAGTCAGGCTCAGGCTCATCAAATGCCTCAAAAACAAGCAACTGGCTGCCGATACGTCACCATCGATTTCCAATCGGTTAATCGAACCGCTGCGAGAAGGTTTGTCGGCGAATGATGGAGGATCAGCGCAGCGCTCCCTGAGGGTTGCAGCGCTGCACGGCCGCTGGTGCCAGCCGAAGAACAAGTGGGCGTTCACAGCATCCGCCAAACAGACGGATGACGCACGGTGCGCTGAGCGTCCTCTTTATGGAAGGACACCATGTCGACTTATTCCCGCACTTGGCTCGCACCTCTTGAGAAATCCTGGAGGAAATTGGCGAACGGTGTAGGCGTAGCGGAGGTCGTGTCCCATAGCGTGGTGTAGCTGAGGGTGGTCATCGGCGATTGCCGGTTAGGTTTGGGTTGCGTACGCCAACCCTGAACCGCGAGATCCCCGATGACCGACGAGATGATGAACCTGCGCGGGCTGCTGGAGAAGAGCCCTGATGCCGATCTTCTGCGCGAGATGATCGGTTTTGCCGCGCAACGCCTGATGGAGCTGGAGGTCGGCGGACTGACCGGCGCCGGCTTTGGCGAGAAGAGTCCTGAGCGCCTTGTCCAGCGCAACGGCTATCGCGAGCGCGACTGGGAGACGCGCGCCGGCACGGTCGAGCTGCGCATCCCCAAGCTGCGCAAGGGCTCGTATTTCCCGGGTTTCCTAGAGCCCCGCCGCATGGCCGAGAAGGCGCTGACCGCCGTGATCCAGGAAGCCTACATCCAGGGCATCTCGACGCGCTCAGTCGATGATCTGGTCAAGGCGATGGGGATGACCGGCATCTCCAAGAGCCAGGTGTCGCGGCTCTGTGAGGAGATCGACGAACGGGTGCAGGCCTTCCTCGACCGCCCGATCGAAGGCGACTGGCCCTATCTCTGGATCGACGCCACCTATGTGAAGGTGCGCCAGGCCGGGCGGATCGTCTCGGTCGCGGTGATCGTCGCCGTCGGCGTCAACGGCGACGGAAGGCGCGAGGTGCTGGGCATGGATATCGGCCCCTCCGAGGCCGAGACCTTCTGGACAGCCTTTTTGCGCAAGTTGGCCAGGCGCGGCCTGCGCGGCGTCAGGCTCGTCGTCTCCGACAGCCATGAGGGCATCAAGGCGGCCGTCTCGAAGGTCCTGACCGCAACCTGGCAGCGCTGTCGCGTCCACTTCATGAGGAACGCGCTCGCCCATGCCGGCCGCTCGGGACGGCGCGTCGTCTGCGCCTTCATCGCCACTGCCTTCGCCCAGGACGACGCGGCCACCGCCAGCCAGCAATGGCGCAGGGTCGCCGACCAGCTCAGGCCCACGGTCCCCAAGCTCGCGGCGCTGATGGATACAGCCGAGACCGACGTGCTCGCCTACATGACCTTCCCGACGCAGCACCGCGCCAAGCTGCACTGAACCAACCCGCTCGAACGCCTCAACGGCGAGATCAAGCGCAGGACCGAGGTCGTCGGCATCTTCCCGAACGAGGCGGCGATAACCCGCCTCGTCGGCGCGATCCTGCTCGAACAGAACGATGAATGGGCCGTCCAGCGCGCCCGCTACATCACGCTGGAAAGCATCGCGCCGATCAGCGATGATCCCATCGTCAGCCTGCCAGCCGTGGCCGCCTGACCAGCCCGGCCAAGCCGGCATCGTGGTGGCCCTCGGGAGCTACACCACCATAAGGGACACGACGGTAGCGGATTGCAAAATGGATCAATTCCGCTATCTTCTGAACGAGACGGTTCCACTCTGAAGTCCCACTCAGAGCGGGAATCGCCGGCGGAATTTCCCTTGTTTTTCAAGGAATTCGGGACTGGCCGATAGGTTCGAGTCCTCTCCTGGGCACCACTCTTTTTCCTCAGCAGGACAAAGAGATACGGTTTTGTAAGGGCTTATCGGGTATCCGCTTTCACACAGCGGCTTCACACATGGCCATTGCGAAGCCCCGTCCCTTCGCTACCAAGTCGGGATCCGACTACCTCAACGTTCGGGTTCCGAACGATCTCCGGGAGGTCGCGCGCGGCCGTCCCGTGACCCTGCCGATCGACGGCGAATCGGTCACTGTGACCGTCTCCGACAAGGTCTAATATGTCGCTGCGCACCAAGAGCGCGCGCGAGGCCAATGACCGGTTCCAGATCGCCTTCCATCGCCTCGCCGCCTACTGGGACTCGCTGCGTGCGGCACCGCAGCAGCTGACACCCCTTCAGACCAAGGCCTTGGCCGGAGAGACCTACCGCAGTGCTGTGTCCAAACTCGACGAGGATTTCGCGTTCGGCGAGGCGATAGAGGCTTTCGCTGAGGAATACCGGGCCGCGACGCAGACTTTGATCGACCAGGGCCATGAGCCGCAGGTCGCGGAGCGTCTGGCGTCGATCGAGATGGGTGACCCCAAGGCGCTCCACACCTGTGCCCTGAGGCACGGCGATGGTGTCATGCAGGGCGATGAGATCGCGCACGCTGTCTTCGGTGCGGAGGCCGGCCACCTCGCAGCGGATCACCAATTGCAGCTCGACGATACGTCGCTGCAACGGTTGACCAAGGAGCTCCTGCATGTCGGCAGGGCGTTTGGCGAACTCGCCGAGCGCCGCCTTGCCAGCGCCGATTACGGGGATGAGATCGGCAAGAACCTGCCCATGTGGACAGAGCCGCAGCCGTCACGTCATGCGGCTCAGAAAGCGGACTCGGGACGGGAATCCTTCAGTGATCTTTACAAGCGCTGGGCCGCCTATCAGGCCAACAAAAAGGCCCCGAGCACGATCCGCCGCTACGGCCCTTCTCTGGAGTCGCTCGACCGGTTCTGGGCAGGCAAGGATTGGCGGCTGATCGGAGGGGACGACATCTTCGACTGGGCGAATCACCGCAGAACCGTCGACGGAATCGCGGCGCGCACCATCAATCGCAACGACCTCGTCGCCGTCTCCTCGGTTTTTGCCTGGGCAACGACCCGCCAAGGCGGGCGAAAGCGCTCGGACAATCCAGTCGCGGGGATCAGGCTCGACGTCGATCGCCAAACCACGACGCGCGAGAAGTTCTTCAAGGACAGTGAGGTCTCGGCCATCCTGCTCGCGGCGCGCAACGCAAAGCCCAGCCGGCGTTATCCGCGTGCCTCTGCGTCGCGCCGCTGGGCGCCCTGGATCTGCGCTTATACTGGCGCCCGCATCCTAGAGGTCTGCTGGCTCAGCCGCAAGGACATCAAGCAGGAAGACGGCATCTGGGTGATCCACTTCCCGCAGACGAAGACCAATGTCGCCCGGACGGTACCGATCCACCCTGCCCTCATCGATGAAGGTCTCCTTGCCTTCCGCGAGCAAGCTGCCGATGGCTTCCTTTTCGTCGGCGACGTTCCTCAAAAGGAGGGCGCGACACGAACCCAGCAGGAGCAGCGCGCCAGCGAACTGGCCGAATGGGTCCAGGAGCAGGTCAACCTCGAGGACGGCGTCAGCCCCAACCATGGCTGGCGCCACACCTTCGTGACGCGAGCCGAAGAGGCCAACATCTCGAAGCGCTTCAGCAACGCCATCACCGGTCATAACCACGGCAAGGACGTTTCCGACGGCTACTTCCGTGGCCGGATGTCGGCGCTGAAGATCAGGATGGATCGCTACCCACGCTACGACATCACTTTGCCAAGACGTCCCGGCTCCGAATAGAAGTCGGATCGTGAGCCCTAACACCTGGACCGCCAGGGGGCACGCCGCCGCTGTGCGGTCGATGCCGTCAGGCTTGCGCCGGAGAAAGCAGGCTTCGGCCTCGTCCGAGCGCCGGATGCCGCTGTGCAAGCGGTTCTCCGACGCAGCAGCTCATCGTTCCGAAGCCTTGCCCTCTCGACCTCCAGGCGAGTGCCGACCTCGTCCGTGGGCGGACGACGTGATCGTGGATGATCACTTCTGCGATACGAATGAGGCGGTCTGCATCGAAGCTTTTCGGGCGAAATACGTAGAACTCCTGCGCCTCGCTCGCTCGCATGAGCTCGCCGAACCCGTAGGCGGTTGCGCGCAGGAGCTGCTCCGGGGGATCCCGATGAGATTGCAGTGGACACGACCCGCCTGGCTTCGGAGCCAGGGATTGAGCGCGGCGTTGCGCATGCGATGATGCAGGCGCTTGTCGAACTCGCGGATCGAGAGATCAGCCGGCAGCCGAACCGCGAGGCAACGCTCGGCCAGCACGACGGGTGAGCCGCTCAGCGGCTTCCTTCGAGGCAGGATATGCTGCGCCGCCCAATTATCATAGCCAAGTTCGGAGCATGGGTAGCCGTCGGGACTGGTGGTCAGGGCGCCGTACCTGTCGGCGTTGAGCTCTCGCAGGCGGTCGCGCAGATTGACCTGCGCCGTGACGGAGACCTTGTGCACGGGCATTGCGAGCCGCCGCGCGAGGCCCAGAAGGCCAGTGGCGACGGTCGGCATGGTATGATCCTCGCCAGAACCCGCAACGTAGATGAACACAAGCTTGCCGGGATTATAGGCCGTGAGGTAGCGCTGATCGGCAAAGGCGCCTGACGGGAGTGGCTGCAGCGCCTTCCCGCAGATGCGCGGCCACTGCGTCGGGTACCAGCGCCGGACGGCGCCGGCCGAACCTTCGGGCAGGAGCACGCTTCCGATCTCTCGCTTCGCGGGCGGCTTCCCGCTGGTGTCGTCGGTTTTGGTCGTCATGATTCTGATCCATTCGTCTTGGGGTTCCCGGGGGCAATCCCGATCTCACCTCACTCCCGCTCTGCTTCGGTCTCCTTCCTCGGGCGGATGAACCCGATCGACGCGCGGGCGGCTTGCGCCAATGCAAGGGCATCAGCCGCCGTCACGTCGGCGGGGACGAGCACGTCGCGGCCTTGGGCAGCGGCAAAGCCCAGCGCCAGGCGCAGGACGCGCGCGATCCGGCGGGGATTGTGTCTGGCAAGCGCTGCCAGCACCGTGTCGCCCGGCATGCGCAGCCCGAGCGGCGTGATGACCTTGACCGAGATCTGCCGCGCGAGCGCGAGCAGGTCGGTGCCCGTCGGCGCGACGACCGCGACGGCCAGGAACCGGTCCCGGATGAAGTCTGGCAGCGCGGAGACGTCGTTTGCGGTCGCAATGAAGAAGGCATGGGAGACATCGAACCGTACCCGCAGGATAAAACCTCGGGCGTCGTGTTCAACCTGGTCGCGCCGCTACCGGATCAGGACAAGATCAGCGGCCTGCCGAACGACGAAGAACTGTTCCGACGCAATATCAGCGGAGCGCTCGACTAGGCCAGGCCGAGCGAACGCATGACTGTTCGTGGGCTGTAGGGCTTCGGCAGGAAAGCCACGTCGTCCGGCAGGTCGCCTTAGCCTGGCTTGATCCGGCCGCTCGCCGCCACGACCGTCACCGGAGGCCATCGATCCCGAATGGCATGCGCTAGTCGGATGCCGTCCATGCTGCCCGGCATCTCCATATCGGTAAACACCGCGGTGATGTCGGACCGCGTCTCCAGAAATGCGATCGCCTCGTCGGCGTTGGACGCCTCGATTGCGATATGTCCCGCATCCGTGACCATATCAACGGCATCCATCCGCAAAAGCGCTTCGTCTTCGACGATCAGGACGACAAGCTGCGGCATGAACTGCTTTCGGGTTGTTACCTGCCTAATGCGCGGGCGTCATATTGGTTGCGGTCGCGTTCACAATCTCTCGTTGCGTGTCATTCCCGACTGGCGTCCGCTGCGGCTGATGTCGGGCGTTGTCCCGTCATCATCAAAGCCCGCGAATGTCCGCCATCGTGGCCTGGAACCGCGCAACGAGCCCGCCGGGCAACCAACGCATCGAAACGCCTCCTTTCCCAACTAGACCCATCTGTACTAGGCGCGAGCCAAAACTGCGCTGGGTCGGCTCGATGACGGGCGGCCCTCCCGATTCCTGCCAGGTCAACCTCAGCAACGGCTCGTCGCCGCGCGCATCGACCATCCAGGACAGATCGACCTTGCCGGCGGGGTTCGATAGGGCCCCGTACTTGGCGGCGTTCGTCGCCAGCTCGTGAAGCAGCAGCGAGATCGACACGGTCGCCTTCGGCCCAAGCTCGATATGCGGACCGTTGGTGGTGATGCGACCGCCATCGCCGTGCAGCGCCAGCATCGGGCTTACGACCTTGAAAAGGGATGCCGACTCCCAATCCTGCTGTAGCAGTTGATCGTGGGCGGCAGCCATCGCAGCAATCCGCCTGTTGAAGGCTTCGACGGCGTCGCGCTCGCTCACGCTTTTGAGCGTCTGCGTGGCGATGGCGTTGACCATTGCCAGCGTGTTCTTCATCCGATGGGCGATCTCAGCGTTGAGGACGGCTTGCTGAGATTGCGCGGCGTCACGCTCTCGAAGAGCCTTTCGCAGTTCCAGCTGCCGCATGACCTGTCGCGCCAGCACTTTCAGCGTGACCTGCTGGTTTTCCGACAGACCCCGCGGTTTGTAGTCGAGGACGCAGAGTGTCCCGATGGGATGCCCATCGACCGTCTTGAGCAATGCGCCGGCATAAAAGCGCAAACCTGCTTCGCCCGTAACGAGCGGATTGCAATCGAACCGCGGGTCCTTGGTCGCGTCGGGAATGAGCATGAACTCCTGCTCCAGGATCGCCCTCGCGCAGAACGAGCTCGCTAATGGCGTCTCGCGCACGCCCAGGCCGACCTCGGCCTTGAAGAACTGGCGACCCTCGCCCACGAGGTTGACGACCGCTATGGGCGTTTCGCAGATCCGGGATGCAAGGTCAGCGATCTCGTCGAAGTCCTGCTCGCGAGGCGTGTCCAGCATTTCGAAGCTGGCGAGCGCATCGAGCCTGGCGCGTTCGTCGGTGGAAATCTCGACGAAGTCGAAGTCTGTCTCAGGCACGTTCCAAAAGCCTCCCTCAGGCCACGGGATGCATCCGGCGCGGATCTCCATAACCCTTTCGACGGATTGATCAACCGCTAGGGGGCGCCGTTGGGAGAACCGATCGCGACGTTGGGGAACTTCGGAATGGAAGGCTCGTTGTACCCGCCGATACCGCCATCGAGCGGTTAGCTCTCGACAGGGGATATTCCGATGAGCAGCATCACCGACAAGGTCAAGGGTCTCGCCAACGAAGCCGTCGGCAACGTCAAGCAGGTCGCCGGACGCGCCCTCGACAAGCCGGAGCTGGAAGCCGAGGGGCTGGCTCAGGAAGCCAAGGGCGAGGGCCAGCAGGCGCTCGGCAAGGGCAAGGACGCCGTGAAGAAGGTCGTCGACAAGTTCTGATCCTTCGGATCACAGGGCTAATGACGGGCTGCCCCGAGGCGGCCCGTTTTCGTTTGCGGTCCCAGCCTTCGACGTCGCGATCGGCTTCCGCCATCGTAGGGGATCCAAGCGTGGCGAGATCGACCGTATGGGAGAGGCGGTCCCTGCGCCGTGGTCAGCTCCATCGCCGCAACGCCATCTGGTTTGTCGGCCAAGTGTGGACCCGGTTCGCGTGCTCCCCGCAACCGATTGGTAACCCGTTTAACCGATAGCTCATAACGCTGGGGAACACCTGACACTAAAGGCCTGACGCTATGAAATTGTTCAATAGGACGAATACCCAGTCCGTAGCGGAGGCTTCGTCGATCCGGCGCTGGCAGGCCGTTATCGAGTTCGATCTCGAAGGCAATATTCTGGAAGCCAACGATCTCTTCCTGAAGACGGTGGGATACGACCGGTCGGAGGTGATCGGAAAGCATCATTCCATTTTCGTAGCGGATGAGGAACGCAACGGCGCCGCTTATCGGAACTTTTGGACGGATCTCAAGAGCGGAAAGGCGTTCCAGGCCGAGTTCGCGCGCGTCGCCAAGGGCGGTCGGCGGATCTGGCTCCAGGCCACCTATACCCCGATCTGCGGGACCGACGGATCGAAGCCGTTCAAGGTGATCAAGTACGCGACGGACATCACGTCGATCAAGGAGGCGGTCGCCAACGCCGAGGGGCAACTTGCGGCCATCCGCAAGGCGCAGGCTGTTATTGAGTTCGACCTCAATGGCAAGATCCTCGACGCGAACGACAACTTCCTGAACGCCCTCGGCTATCGGATCGAGGAGATCCGGGGGCAGCAGCACTCGATGTTCGTGCCGCCTTCCGAGCGCGACAGCCCTGGATACGCGCGGTTCTGGGAGAAGCTCACCGCAGGTGAATTCCAGGAGAGTCAGTACCTGCGGATCGGCAAGGGCGGCAGGAAGGTCTGGATCCAGGCCAGCTACAACCCGATCCTCGACCCGTTCGGGAAGCCCTACAAGGTGGTGAAGTACGCCACCGACATCACCGTCACGAAGCTGGCCGCCGCTGCGCTCGAAGCCGCGGTCGAGGAGACCGGGCAGGTGATCGCGGCGACGCAGGCCAAGGATCTGACGCGGCGGGTCCCCCTCGACGGCAAGGCCGGAGAGATCCGGGATCTTTGCGCAGGCATCAACGCGCTGCTGGATTCCTTCACGGGCGTCATTCAGGCCGTCGGCGACATCTCTGATCGCATCACGGTCGGCTCGCGTCGGATCGGAACGGACAGCAAGGACCTGGCGCAGCGCACCGAGGAGCAGGCCGCGTCGCTTGAAGAGACCGCAGCGACCACCGAGGAGCTCGCGGCCTCCGTAAAGCAGAGTTTCGAACGCGCCACCGAGGCTGCCCGACTCGGCTCCACGGCCAACGAAATCGCCAAGCGCGGCGGGGCCATCGTCGGCGAGGCGGTCGACGCGATGGAGCGCATCGAGAAGGCCTCCGGCGACATCAGCGCGATCATCCGCGTCATCGACGACATCGCCTTCCAGACCAACCTCCTGGCTCTGAACGCAGCGGTTGAGGCGGCACGGGCGGGTGACGCAGGCAAGGGCTTCGCCGTCGTCGCCTCTGAGGTTCGCACGCTGGCCCAGCGTTCGGGAGAGGCGGCCAAGGACATCGCCGCCCTGATCCTCAACTCCAGCAGCCAAGTCGCGACGGGCGTCAAACTGGTCAAGGAAGCCGGCTCTGCCCTGTCCGAAATCGTTTCGTCCTCAACGCATGTCTCGTCATCGCTGCACGAGATCCGAAGCGCCTCCCAGGAGCAGGCGAGCGGGATCGAGGAGGTGGCCAAGGTCGTGGCTCACATGGATGAGATGACCCAGCGCAATTCTTCGATGGCCGATCAAAGCGCCAGTCTCGCCTCGGACCTTCTGCATGCGACCGAGTCGCTTCAAGCCCTTGTCGGTGAATTCGTCTTGGCCTCAGGACGCGCGGCTGCCCGCCAAGTTGACTCCAATGTAACGGAGCTACGGGCAGCTGCAGCCAGGATGTCGAGCCGGGCGCCTACGCCGGCAGCCCGCGTTCCCAGATCGGCCCACACCAGCGCTGGCGGCGGGTGGGAAGAGTTCTGAACATCGGCGACGGGACCGATCCCTTTACCGTGTGCGGGAAGGTCCGCTTCCCGACCGAGCGCGCACGTCGGGTTGTGGCGCTGCTCAACCATGGCTTAGGACAACAGCTCCCCAGCCAGCGTGTGCTCGACGCAATCGTCGACATGGCGCGTGAGCACAGCGATGGCGCCATTGGTATCGCGCCTGAGCGCGCAGTCGAGCAACGCTTCGTGTTCTTTGGCAGCGATCTCACCCCGAAAGACGACCGCGACCATCTGATAGCGTAGATATTTGTCGTAGATCGCACCATGGGTTTCCAGCAGCACCTTTGATCCGCAGGCGGAGATCAGGGCGTGATGGAACTCCCAGTCGTAGCGCTTCCAGAGCTCGGTGTCGTCGCGATCGCGCGCCAGCATTCGGCGCTCCATCAAGGCAAGCTTGTGATGGGCCGCGACCACGCGGCCCTCCCATTCCATGTCTCCGGCCGCGAAGGACTGCGCCAGCGCGTGGCCTTCGAGTAGCAGCCGCATCGCGGCGATCTCACGCAGATTGGTCGCCGAGACCGGCGTGACCACAAAGCCCTTCTGGCCTTCCGCCTCGATCAGTCCCTCGGACGCCAAACGGCTGAGCAGTTCGCGCAGCGTGCTGACGCTGGCTTCGTAGCGCTCGCGCAGGATTTCGAGCTTCAGCTTCTGGCCCGGGGCCAGCCGGCCGAAGATGATGTCGGCGCGGATGCGACGATAGGCGGTTTCACCGACGGAAAGCGGCTGTGGCGTGAGGCTGAGCATGAGGTGGCCCTGCTGGGTGCGCCGCGGCAAAGCGATGCAGCGCCGTCATCATAGCCGATCGGCCGACCAGAACAATGCATATGGCAAAATCAAAAATCTCATATGAAATCTGAAATCGCTGTTGCATGACGCATTTGGCTTGGCGATAGTGCAGACGATAAGGCGGCGCCACAATCCGCTCTCAGGGAGGTTTTTCATGGCTCTTTCAATCGACAGGCGGGCCTTGCTGGCCGGCGGTGCGGCTCTTGCGACGGCCGGCTTCGCAGGGGGCGCCTTCGCCCAGGCCAAGCCCAACCTGCGCTTCTCCGCGGTCTTTTCCGAGCAGGACATCCGCGCCGAGATGATGAAGCGCTTCGGCGAGGCCATCAAAGGCGACTTCACGCTCCAGCCCTATTACGGCGGGAACCTGTTCAAGCAGGGCACCGAGTTGGTCGCCATGCAGCGCAACAACCTCGAGATGGGCAACATCGCGCCGCAGGACATCTCGAACCAGATTCCGGATTGGTCGATCGTGACCTCGGCCTATCTCTTCCGCGACGCCGCCCACCTGAAGAAGGTCTTCGCCAGCGAGGTCGGCGCCGAGCTGAAGAAGGTCGCCGAGGACAAGCTCAATATCAAAATCCTCGGGCCGACCTATTTCGGCGCGCGCCAGGTCGGGCTCAAGCCCAAGAAGAAGATCACGACCCCTGCGGACCTGGCCGGCGTCAAGCTGCGCATGCCCGGCGGCGACGCCTGGCAGTTCCTCGGCCAGTCTCTGGGCGCTAACCCGACGCCGATGGCCTATGCCGAGGTCTATACCGGCCTGCAAAGCGGCGCCATCGACGGCCAGGACAACCCACTGCCCAACGTCCAGAACATGAAGTTCTACGAGGTCTCATCGCAGATCGTGCTGACCTCGCATCTCGTCGGCTTCGACCTGCTCTGCGTCACCGACCGGGTCTGGAAGGCGATGTCCCCACAGAAGCAGGCGGCCTTCCAGGCCGCTGCCGACGCCGCGATGGACTGGAGCGCCCAGACGCATCTCGACAAGGAGAAGGAGCTCGTCGACTTCTTCAAGAAGCAGGGCCTCGAGGTCTATGTGCCCGACGTCGCCGCCTTCCGCGACTTCGCCCAGAAGAAGTATCTCGCTTCCGACCTCGCCAAGAGCTGGAAGCCGGGCATGATCGACAGGATCAACGCGCTCTGAGGCTCAGCCGGGGCGCGACGGCGGAGGGCGGCAATCTTGACGGATCGTCTGAGAGTGCTCGGCGGGTGGCTGGCCCGTCGAGCGGAGAATGTGCTGGTGGCGATGCTTGGCGCGATGTTCGCCGTGTTCATCCTCCAGATCGTCTTCCGCTACCTGCTCAACCTCCCGATCGGCTGGACGCATGAGATCAGCGTCATCCTCTGGCTCTGGATCGTGTTGTTCGGGGCCGCCTTCGTCACGCGCGAGACCGACGAGATTCGCTTCGACATTCTCTACGGCTCGGCAGGCCCTCGGATGCGCCGCATCATGGCCGTCATCACCGCCACGGCGCTGGTCGTTCTCTACACCCTCTCCCTGCCGGCGATGGCGGACTACGTCACCTTCATGAAGGTCGAGCGGACGGCCTATCTCAAGCTGCCGTTCAACTGGGTCTATTCGATCTATCTCGCCTTCGCCGTCGCGGCGATCGCCCGCTACCTCTGGCTCGGCTGGCAGGCTCTGCGGGGCCGCGCGCCCGAAGCCTTCGATCCCACCAAGGCCGGCTCGGGGATATGACGAGCCCGTTTTCGCTTGGCATCCTGGTGATCGTCACGCTGTCGCTGCTCGGCCTGCCGATCGGCCACGCGATGATCGCGGGCTCGATCTTCTACCTCCTGCTGACTGGCCAGGACCTCAGCATCGCTGCCGAGCAATTGCTCAACGGCATGTACACCAATTACGTCATCCTCGCGGTTCCGCTCTTCATTCTCGCTGCCGAGCTGATGAACATCGGCTCGATGACGGAGCGCTTGCTGCGCTTCTGCGACGCGCTGGTCGGGCGCTTCCGCGGCGGTCTGGCCCAGGTGAACGTCGTTCAGAGCCTGATCTTTGCCGGCATGTCGGGATCGGCCATCGCGGACGCCGCCGGCACCGGTCGCATGATGCAGGCAATGATGACCAAGGACGGCCGGTACCCGGCGAGTTTCGCTGCGGCGCTGACGGCCGCAACGGCGGTCGTCGGCCCGATCATCCCGCCATCGATTCCTATGGTCCTCTACGCCCTGGTCTCCGATGCCTCGATCGGCTTCCTCTTCCTGGGGGGCGTCATCCCGGGGCTGCTGATGGCCGGGGTCCAGATGGGGATCGTCGCTTATACGGCGAAGGCGCGCCACTTTCCCGTAGAGCCGCCGATCCGGCTGCGCGAGCTGCCGGGCATTACCTGGCGCGCCCTTCCGGCGCTGCTGATGCCGGTCGTGCTGCTCGGCGGCATCTATGGTGGAGCGACGACGCCGACCGAGGCCGCCGCCGTCGCCGCAGCCTACGCGCTGGCCGTCTCCGTCCTGCTCTACCGCAGCGTTTCCCTGCGCGCCTTCTACACCTCGCTCGCCTACAGCGCCCGCACCACGGCCTCGATCGGCATGCTGATCGCGGGGGCGCTCGTGTTCAACTACGTCGTCACGATCGAGAACATCCCCGAGAGCCTGAAGGTCCTGCTCTCGGGCTGGAACCTCACGCCGATCGGCTTCCTGCTCCTGGTCAACCTCGTGCTGCTGGTCCTCGGCTGCCTGCTGGAAGGCACCGCCATCCTGCTGATCGTGGTGCCGGTCTTCATCCCGACCGCCAAGGCGCTCGGCATCGACATGGTGCATTTCGGCGTCGTCGTGGTGGTCAACATCATGCTCGGGCTGATCACGCCCCCCTATGGGCTGCTTCTGTTCGTCATGAACACCATCACCGGCGTACCGCTGCGGGAGATCGTGCGCGAATGCATGCCGTTCCTCATCGCGATGATCGGCGCACTGGCGGTGATCACCTTCTTCCCTGGCCTCGTCCTCTGGCTCCCCCGCCTCATGGGCTATCCGGGCTGAGCGGCGCAGCCCTTTCAAATTCTCACAGGTGACCCGTGACCAAGCCGATCTACGTCCTCAATGGCCCGAATCTCAACCGCCTCGGCACGCGCGAGCCGCATCTCTACGGCAGCACGACGCTCGCCGAGGTCGAGGCGATGTGCCGCGAGGCAGCCGGCCACGGGCCGCTGGAGTTTCGCCAGTCGAATCGGGAATACGAGCTGATCGACTGGATCCACGAGGCGATCGACGCAGGCGGCGCCATCGTCATCAATCCCGCCGCCTTCACCTTCACTTCAATGGCGATCCTCGACGCGTTGAAGATGTTCCCGGGCCCGATCATCGAGCTCCACATCACCAACATTCACCGCCGCGAGCCGATTTACCACCGCTCCTATGTGTCACTGGTGGCAACAGCGGTGATCGCCGGCTTGGGGCCGCGTGGCTATGCAGTCGCAGTCGCTGCCGCCATCGATCTCATGGCGCCCAGTTCCTGAGGTGCGGCTGGCCCTGGACCTCGGCCCGCCTTGGCTTCTCTGATCCGTCGCCCACCGAAAGGCGTGCTGCGCGCAGAGGGATATGAGTCGCGATCGCACCATTTCGCTACGCGTCAGGCCCGCTCGGCGTCCGGCGCGTTCGGTTCGGGCCGCATTGCAGCAACCCGTGCCTTCAACGCGGCCAGTTCATGTTCGATGCGGCGCAGTCTGACCTCATCGATTGTGCCGCGGCCATCATCCAGTACGGCCAGCGCCGCGCCATAGGCCCTCAGTTCTGCGGCGAGGCGCGACCAGATGGCGCCCGTCATCTGCAGCCTCCATCGAATGGGTCGATGACGTCTCACAGCCCGCTCTGTTTGCGCAGGCTCTTGTCGAAAGCCTCCGCCGGAACGAACCTGCGTAGCAGGGCAACGCGACCTGCAAGGCCCCCGGCGGTGTAACGCCGGCGGGGCCGTTCCACTCCGACGACCTCGACGATGCGATCGGCAACGACCGATGCCTCGTCCCCGGCCTCGTTGGCCTTGCGCACCGCAGCACCAATCCGGGCGCGCATGTCGTCATAGGCAGCGATCGTTGCGGACGCCGGCGCGGTGCTGGCCTCGAAGGATGTCCGCGTGTAGGCAGGCTCGATGAGGACGACACGGATCCCAAGGGACCGCACCTCATGGTCGAGCGATTCCGAATAGCCCTCGACAGCATGTTTCGATGCAGCATACAGCGCAGCGAAGGGCGCCGGGATCAGCCCGAGAACCGAGCTGACATTGACGATCCGGCCCGAGCGCTGCCGCCGCATCGCGGGCAGGACCGCATTCGTGACGCGGAGCAGACCGAAAAAGTTCGCCTCGAACAGCTGCTGCGCCTGCGCCATCGACGCCTCCTCCGCCGCCCCGAACAACCCGACGCCGGCATTGTTGACGAGGAGGTCGATCCTCCCGGCATCCTTCAGGACCTGAGCGACGCAAGCCTCGACGGAGACCTGATCGGTCACGTCGCAGGTCAGCATCCTGACGGCGCCCGCGTCGACGGGAGCGGCGTTGCGGGTCGTGCCGTAGACACGATAGCCGGCGCGGGACAGCGCCTCGGCCGCGGCGCGGCCGATGCCTGAGGATGCGCCGGTGACGAGGGCGATTTTCGGGGCGTTGTTCATGTGGGAATGACCTTCAGGGAGACAGGGGTGAAAATGCGGAGCGTCATCGCGACGCGTCGCGCCAGCGGCGGAGCAGCAGGCTCGCGTTGACGCCGCCGAAGCCGAAGCCGTTCGCCATGGCGAACTCCATCGCCGTCGCGCGGGCCTCGCCAAACACGATGTCGATGCCGGTCGCGGCCGGATCCGGCGTCGTCTGGTTCAGGGTCGGCGGTGCGACCTGATCCTTCAACGCGAGGGTGGCGAAGATCGCGCCCAGCCCTCCGGCGGCGCCCAGCAGGTGACCGGTGGCGGATTTGGTGGCGCTCACACAAAGGTGAGGGTTCGCGCCGAACAGCGCCCGGATCGCGGCGATCTCGCCGAGGTCTCCGACCGGCGTCGAGGTCGCGTGGGCGTTGAGATGATCGACCTCCCCCGGCGAAATCCTGGCCTGGGCGATGGCGATCGCCATGGCCCGCCGCGCACCGCTGCCATCCTCCGGGCCCGAGGTGATGTGATGGGCGTCGGCGGTCGTGCCGTAGCCGACCAGTTCCACGATCGGTGTCGCGCCCCGACCGAGCGCATGGTCGAGGGTCTCCAGCACGAGCAGACCGGCGCCCTCTCCCATGACGAACCCGTCGCGCCCGGCGTCGAAGGGCCGCGACGCCTCCGTCGGCCTGTCGTTGAAGCCGGTGGAGAGGGAGCGGGCCGCGGCGAAGCCACCGAGACTGACCTCGCTGACGCAGGCCTCGGTGCCGCCGCAGAGAGCGACATCCGCCTCGCCCGCACGGATTAGGCGGGCCGCGTCGCCGATCGCCTGGATGCCGGCGGCACAGGCGGTGACGGGCGCGCCAATGGGGCCCTTGAAACCGTAGCGGATCGAGATCTGCCCCGCGGCGAGGTTGACGAGAAAGGAGGGCACCGTGAACGGAGACAGCCGGCGCACGCCGCGCGTGTCGACCGTGCGAACCGCCTCGGTGATGGCAGGGAAGCCGCCGATGCCCGACGCGATCACAGTCGCCGTCCGGGCCTTCTGCAACTCGTCCTGCGGGGTCCAGCCCGCCATGGCGATGGCCTCGTCGGCGGCTGCCATGGCGAACAGAATGAACCGGTCTATCTTGCGCTGGTCCTTGGCGGGGAGGACCCGGTTGGGGTCGAACCCGCCGAGGGGGTCGTCGTCCAGGGACGGCACGACGCCGCCGACTTTCGCCGGCAGGTCGCCGACGATGGCATCGGGGAGACGGCGCAGGCCGGATTGGCCGGCGAGCAGGCGGTCCCAGGACCGGCCCACGCCGGAGCCGAGCGGGGTGACAGCCCCCATGCCCGTGACGACGATCCTACGCATCGGTTGCGACCTTCACATCATTGACAGCGGATGACGGGTGGACGCGCTCGGGACGACTTCGGAACGCCAGCGTGAAGGCCAGGAGAGCCAGCGCGGCGGCCACCGTCATCACGATGGCCAGCGAGGTCGCGGCCGGGAACGGCAGAACGCTCGCCGCAGTCGAGCCGATCGCGGCGCTGCCCATCTGCAGGAAACCGAGAAGGGCCGACGCCGATCCGGCCTGACGGCCAAAGGGTTGCAGGGCGATCGCGGTGCCGAGCGGATTGATCAGCCCCATCCCGAACAGCACGATCGAGATGGCTGCCGTGAAAGTGAGGTAGCTCGGCTGCCAGGCGACGGCGATCATGGCCAGCGAGCCACCGGCGAAGATGATCAGCCCGAGGAGCCCGATTTCATGGCTGCCATGATGTCGGGCGAACCGAGGCGCCAGCAGGCCTGCCGCGAAGACGATCAGGACTGTCGCGGCGAAGGACAGACCCAGTTGCAACGGGGTCAGTCCGAGCTGACCCATCAGCACCCCAGGCGCCGCCGCGAAGAAGCTGAAGAGACCGCCGAGCACCATGCTGACGGCCAAAGCCGGTGCGATGAAGCGGCGATTGACGACGAGCGAGTAATAGGTCGCGGCAACGCTGCGTAAGGCGAGTTCGCTTCGCGCACCGACAGGATGGGTCTCGCCGACCCGCCTCAGATAAAGAAGCGCGAGCGCTGCGGCGCAGAAGGCGACGAACAGAAAACTCATGCGCCAGCCGGACAGTTCGACGAGAACGCTCCCGAGCAGTGGCGAAAAACCGGGCGCAACGGCGCCGGCGATCATGGTGAGCGACAACACCCTGCCCAGCGCCTCGCCCTGAAAGAGGTCGCGGGCGATGGCGCGGGCGAGCACCGAGGCGGTGCAGGCGCCCATTGCCTGGATGACGCGCCCGAGGACCAGCCACCACAGGCTGTCGGCCAGGGCCGCGAGCAGACTTCCCGCGACGAAGGTGACAAGGCCCCCGAGGACCAGGCTGCGTCTGCCATACCGATCCGAAAGCGGCCCGACGACCAACTGGCCCAGGGCGAAGGTCAGGAAAAAACTGCTCAGGAGCAAGCCGAGCTGAGCGCCGGACAGGACCAGCTCGGTCCCCATCCGCGGGAAGGCCGGCAGGATGATGTTGGTGGCGAGCGTCCCGAACGCGGCGAGACCAGCGAGAAGCAGGACGACATCGCCGGTCACCTCCCGCGCCGCGCCGGGAGCGAGGCCGTCACCCCCAGCTGGAAGGGCGCCCAGATGACGCAAGTCGGCAGGGGGAGCGCTCATTGAATGCGCTCCGGCCGGTCAGCGGCCTCGTCAGGCGTGGCCTTCACATCCTTGCCGGTCACGCTGGCGGCCGCCGTCTCCAGAAAGCGCCCTGCCAGAGTTTCGTCATTCACGACCCTCGACAGGAGCAGCGCGCCGACCATGGTCGACAGCACGACCATCGCCTCGTCTTCGCGCCCCGCGCCGAGCCATCCCGTGACCATGTCGAGATAGCGGAGCATCCCCGCCTCGAAGGCGGCTTTGACTTCGGGACCCTGCCGCGCCGCGTCGGACCCCAGCGCCACGATCGGGCAGCCATCGGCGCGTTCGGCGGAGTGGCCCCGGCTCAGATAGAACTCGCACACCGCCCGCAAGCTGTCGTCCGGCCGCGCCGCCGCCGCTGTCGACCAGCGCTCGGAAACGCTCTCCAACGCGCGACGCGTCGCGACAGTGACCAGCTCGTCCTTCGACGCAAACTGCTTGTAGAAGCCGCCCTGTGTCAGGCCGGCTCCCGCCATCAGGTCCTTCAGGCCGATGCCGTCGAAGCCGTTCTCGCGAAACAGCCGGCTGGCCGTCTCGATCACCCGCTTCCTGTTCTCTGCCGCCTGTTCCCGAGACACCCGCATGCTGGGCCTCACAATTAGATTGCGTTCGAACTCTATAAACGTCATAGATGTCGAACGCAATCCATTTCGGTGTAGTCCATGTCTCGAAAATCCAAGCTCGCTCTGGCGGCGGGCGCCATGACCCTCGCAGCCGCGGGGATCGGCGGCGCGATCATGTTGGCGGGGCCGCGATCCGCAGCCTCCGTGAAGGTCGACCCGCGCCAGGATGCGCCGACCGTGCTCGTCTCGGTCGCCAGTCCGGTCGTGCGTGCGGAGAGGCGCTTCACCGGCGTGATCGCGGCGCGGGTCCAGAGCAATCTCGGGTTCCGCGTTCCTGGCAAGATCGTCGAGCGGCTGGTCAATGTGGGCCAGGTGGTCACAGCCGGGCAGCCTCTCCTGCGGATCGACGCGACCGATTTGCGATGGGCGCTGACCGCCAAGCGGAATGCCGCCGTGGCCGCCCGCGCCGTCCTCACCCAGGCCACGGCGGACGAGGCGCGTTACGCGGTCCTGGTCAAGAACGGCTTCGCCGCCAGCCCCCAGCGCTACGAACAGGCCAAGGCGGCCTTGGACACCGCGACCGCCCAGGCCGCCGCAGCCGAGGCGGAGGCGAAGGTCGCCGAAAACGAACTCGGCTACACCGTCCTCGTCGCGGATGCGGACGGCGTCGTCGTGGACACGTCGGGCGAGCCGGGCCAGGTCGTGGCCGCCGGGCAGGCTGTCATCCGGCTTGCTCAGGCCGGGCCACGGGAAGCGGTGGTGGCTTTGCCTGAGACGATACGGCCGGCGATCGGCTCTTCCGCGCAGGCGACGCTCTACGGTTCCTCCGGACGGAGCATCCCGGCCAGGCTGCGGCAATTGTCGGATTCCGCCGATCCGCAAACCCGGACCTACGAGGCCCGCTACGTCCTCGACGGCGATGCCGCAGCAGCGCCGCTCGGCGCGACCGTCACGATCGGGATCACGGCAAGCGGGCCGGCCGCCGACATGGAGGTGCCTCTCGGGGCGGTCCTCGACGACGGCAGCAGGACCGGCGTCTGGCTCCTGGACGACACGGGATCGCTCGTCACCTTCCAGCCGGTGCGTCTGGTCCGCGTCACCGGCGAGACGGCCATCGTCTCCGGGCTCGAGGCCGGGCGTCGCATCGTCTCGCTGGGAGCGCATCTGCTGCGCGAAGGCCAGCAGGTCAGGCCGTCCTCCAACGTCGAGGCGGCCTCGCGATGAGCTTCAATCTCTCAGCCTTCGCCGTCCGCGAGCGGGCGGTGACCCTGTTCACGATCATGCTGCTGATCGCCGCCGGCGCCTATGCGTTCGTCAAGCTCGGACGCGCGGAGGACCCGAGCTTCACGATCAAGACCCTGACGGTCACCTCCGTCTGGCCGGGCGCGACGGGCCGCGAGATGCAGGATCTGGTCGCCGAGCCCCTGGAGAAGCGGCTCCAGGAACTGGCCTGGTACGACCGTGTCGAGACGACGACGCGACCGGGCTTCGCGTACCTCACCGTCAACCTGAAGGATTCCACCCCGCCCGGGCGCGTGCAGGAGGAGTTCTATCAGGCCCGCAAGAAGCTCTCCGACGAGGCGAGGAACCTGCCGCCGGGCGTGCTCGGCCCCTTCGTCAACGACGAATACGCCGATGTCAGCTTCGCCCTCTACGCGCTCAAGGCGAAAGGCCTGCCGATGCGGGAGCTGGCGCGGCAGGCGGAGGTCATCCGGCAGGATCTCCTCCACGTTCCCGGCGTCAAGAAGGTCAAAATCCTGGGCGAGCGTCCCGAGCAGATCTTCGTCGAATTCTCCCATGAGCGGCTGGCGACGCTCGGGATCTCGGCCCAGGATGTCGTCACGGCCCTGCAGCGGCAGAACACCGTGACGCCGGCGGGCTCCGTCGAGACTAAGGGGCCGCGCGTTTTCATCCGCGTCGATGGCGCCTATGACAGCGTTCGCGCCATCGCCGACACGCCCATCGTCGCCGGCGGGCGCACGCTGAAGCTGTCCGACATCGCCGATGTCCGGCGCGGCTATGAAGATCCGCCCGGCTTCGTCATCCGGCACCATGGCGAGCCGAGCCTAATGCTCGCCGCCGTCATGCAGGACGGCTGGGACGGGCTCGCGCTCGGCAAGGCCCTCGAGGCCAAGACCGCCGCCATCGGCCGGGCGCTGCCGCTCGGCATCTCGCTGGAGAAGGTGACAGACCAGGCCGTCAACATCGCCTCGTCCGTGGACGAGTTCATGATGAAATTCGCGATGGCGCTCGGCGTGGTGCTGCTCGTCAGCCTGCTCAGCCTCGGCTGGCGCGTCGGCATCGTGGTGGCCGCCGCGATTCCCATCACCCTGGCCGCCGTCTTCTTCATCATGCTGGAAACGGGGCGGTTCTTCGACAGGATCACGCTCGGCGCGCTGATCCTCGCGCTAGGGCTCCTCGTCGACGACGCCATCATCGCCATCGAAGTCATGGTCGTGAAGATGGAAGAGGGCATGGACCGCATCAAGGCGGCCGCCTACGCCTGGAGCCATACCGCGGCCCCGATGCTCTCGGGCACGCTGGTGACCATCGCGGGCTTCCTGCCGGTCGGCTTCGCCTCCTCGACGGCCGGCGAATACGCCGGCAACATCTTCTGGGTCGTCGGCTTCGCCCTGATCGTCTCATGGATCGTCGCGGTGGTCTTCACGCCCTATCTCGGCGTCAAGATGCTGCCGGACATCAAACCCGTCCCCGGCGGTCACGCGGCGATTTACGACACGCCGAACTACCGTCGCCTGCGCAGGCTCATCACCTTCGCGGTCGACCGCAAGGTCCTGACCTGCACGGTCGTCGGCCTCGCCTTCGCCGTGTCCGTCGTCGGCATGGGCGGGCTGAAGCAGCAGTTCTTCCCGACGTCCGACCGGCCGGAGGTGCTCGTCGAGGTCCGTCTGCCGGAAGGCACAAGCATCGAGACGACGACGGCTGCGGTCGCGAAGATCGAGCGCTGGCTGGACGAGCAGCCCGAAGCCAAGATCGTGACGAGCTATGTCGGCCAGGGCGCGCCGCGGTTTTTCCTGGCGCTGTCGCCCGAACTCCCCGACCCGGCCTTCGCCAAGATCGTCGTGCTGACGCCCGACGCCGGGACGCGCGAGACACTGAAGCAACGCCTCCGGCAAGCCATTGCGCAGGGGCTGGCGCCCGAGGCCTATGTCCGCGCGACGCAGTTCGTCTTCGGTCCTCCGTCGGTGTTCCCGGTCGAGTTTCGCGTGACCGGACCCGATCCGGCGCAGCTCTATGCGATCTCGGAGCGGGCTCTGGAGATCATGCGCGGCGTGCCCGACGTCCGGGAGGCCAACCGCGACTGGGGCAACCGCACGCCCGTCCTGCGCTTCGTGCCGGACCAGGACAGGCTCAATCTGATCGGGCTCTCCTCCGCCCAGGTCGGCCAGCAGCTTCAGTTCCTGCTCACCGGCGTCGCCGTCACGCAGGTTCGCGAGGGCATCCGCAATGTGCCCGTCCTCGCGCGCAGCGCCGGCTCCGAGCGCCTCGATCCGACCCGGCTCGCGGATTTCTCGCTGATCAGCCGCGACGGGCGCCAGATACCGCTCGACCAGGTGGGGCATTCGGAGATCCGCTTCGAGGAGCCGATGCTGAAGCGCCGCGATCGCGTGCCCACGATCACGGTGCGCTCGGAGATCAACGAGGCGACCCAGCCTCCGGAAGTCTCCAAGCAGGTCCTGACCGCGCTCCAGCCGCTGATCGCCTCGCTTCCGGCGGGCTACCGCATCGACATGGGTGGGTCGATCGAAGAAGCGGCCAAGGCCAATGACGCGCTGGCGAAGATCTTCCCGCTGATGATTGCCATCACCCTGATCGTGGTCATGCTCCAGGTCCGGTCGTTCTCGATGATGGCGATGGTGCTGTTCACGGCGCCGCTCGGCCTGATCGGCGTCGTTCCGACGCTGCTCGCCTTCAACCAGCCCTTCGGATTCAACGCGATCCTGGGCCTCATCGGCCTGGCCGGCATCCTGATGCGCAACACGCTGATCCTGACCGACCAGATCGAGGAGAACAGGGCCGCTGGGCTGGACGACTACCATGCGGTCATCGAGGCGACGGTGCAGCGGACGCGGCCCGTCATCCTCACCGCGCTGGCCGCGGTCCTCGCCTTCATCCCGCTGACCCACTCGGTGTTCTGGGGCTCGATGGCCTACACCCTGATCGGCGGGACCGCCGTCGGGACCGTGCTGATCCTGCTGTTCCTGCCGGCGCTCTATGCCGCCTGGTTCAGGATCTCTCCGACTCCGGCTGAGCGGAGGCATGCAGCGCAATCGGGCCACGGCCCGTCGCCCGCAGCGGTGCATGGCACGTCGCTCGAACGCCCCGCCGACCATTTGGCGCTGCAGGAACAACAAGCGATAGTATGATGCGGCTGGATGCGGCCTCCTGAGGAGGATGCACGATGCCGATTGAGCAGCAGAACGTCACTCAACGTCCCGCTTGGAACACGGGACGCCTGATTGGTCCCAAGCCTCCGCTGAAGCCGCGTCACATCTGGGCCATCCGAACGCGGCTTCAGCACGATCATCGCGTACGCGATCTCGCCATGTTCAACTTGGCGATCGACAGCAAGCTTCGCGGCTGCGACCTCGTTCGCCTTCGGATCAGCGATGTCGTACTGGGCGGCACGGTGAGACTACGGACTTCGATCATTCAGCAGAAAACGGGCCGACCAGTGCCCTTCGAACTGACAGATCCAACACGCGAAGCGCTGACCACTTGGCTTCGGCGTCGACCATCTATCGAAGCCGACTGGCTGTTTCCCAGCCGTAGCCACCAAGGCGACCACGTCACCACCAGACAATATGGACGCCTGCTCGATGACTGGGTTTCGCTGATCGGCCTCGATCCTGCTCTATACGGCACGCACAGTCTGAGGCGCACCAAAGTCGCACTGATCTACAAGCGCACCGGAAATCTGCGGGCCTGCCAGCTTTTGCTTGGCCACTCCAAGTTGGAGAGCACAGTCCGCTACCTCGGAATCGAGGTCGATGACGCTCTGATCTTGTCTGAGCAAACGGATGTCTGATTGAGACGGCGCGGCGGCTCCCGCCGCGCCGTAGCTGACCGAAAATTCAGGCATCTCCGCCACAGAGCAGGATGCTCGCGGTGCGCTGAAGGTCCGCTTCTCGGCAGAGCACGAATGTCAGGAAGTGGCGCACCTTGCCCGGGCGTGTCGGCGGAGATCGACTTCTGACCGCTTGGCAGTAGGAGGGGCAACAGAAAGCAGCGGCAGCTGCTTGGTTGTCGAAGGAGAACTGATTTGGCAAGCGTGCGGGCTCCGGACGGAGCCGTCATCTGGACGCTATTCTAAAACTGCTTAAATCCTAGGCTATCAAGCAGGCGGACAAGCATATCTCCCGCCTTTGCACGGTGCTCGTAGTGAATTCTCCGTGCAGCCTCTCCATCCCGTGCGGCAATCGCGTCCACCAACATCGCATGGTCGCGATTAGACCCGACCGGCTTCGGTCGTAACCTCAAAGTTAGCATTCTCGCACGATGGGCCTGCTCGCTGAGCTGGGTCACGATCTGCTGCAGGCGCTGATTGCCGGTCAGTTTCACCAGGAGTTCATGGAAACGATGATCCGCTGCGGCCCAATCGTCGAGATTGTCGCTGGCCAGCGCAGCCTCCATCTCGCCCACGGCGTCCTTCAATCCTTGAAGCTCCTCGGCCGTGACGCCTTTGCGCGCGACCATTTCCGCTGCCGTCGCTTCGAGCGAAGTCAGAACGTCGTAGATCTCGCGCATGTCGGCGGCTGAAACCGGCAAGACCCGCATGCCATGGCGCGGCCGGATCTCGACGACACCATCCTGCTCCAGCCGGATCATGGCCTCGCGAATGGGCGTGCGGCTCATGCCCAGTCGCAAGGCTGCCTCCTGCTCAAGCAACTGGCTGCCGGCGGGCAGTTCGTTGCAGAGAATCAGGTTCTTCAGCGCCCGATAAGCGCGTTCAGCACTGGACAGCCGATCCAGGTCAGACTGCGATGCGCCGTCTTTCGGCGTCGGAGGCATAAACGGTTTCCTCGATCTCGATGTTGGTCAGGTAGGCGCGCCCCGTATTCTCCAGATGCCCGCGGCCAAGTCGATGATCGATGACATGGCGCTGCAAGCCATACACGCAGTCGCCGCCGAAATCCGTGTCGGACCACGCGTAGTCGATGGCCCGAGCTTCATTCTCGCCATGAGGGCGCAACGTCAACCCGCCATCGCCATCGAGCGAAAGGGTGCCTCGTTGCCCCTCGATCACCATCTCGCCCATCGTCAACCGGCGGTTGCGGGCCTTGTGGTCGGCCAGGCGATTGCCGTCGAACAGGCAGCGCACGCCGTTCTTCATCTCCAGGAGAATCAGGCCAGCATCCTCACCCGCGATCCGCGGGTTCAACCTGCGCAGGGATGCGAAGACCCCCTCCGCCTCGCCGAAGAGGAAGCGAAACGTGTCGATGAGGTGGATCGCCGTCTCATGCACGAGCAGCCGCGGCATCGTCTGAAAATAGGGCTGGCGATCAAGATAGGCTCGTTCCCCCTGACCGTCGCCGGGCCGCAGACGAAACGTCGCCTGGTAGACCTCGCCGAGGGCCCCTTCGTCCAACAGGCGCTTGATCTCGCGGTGCCAGGGCTGGAAGCGGAAATTCTCATGAATGGTCACCGTGACACCCGCCTGATCGGCGATGTCCATCGCCTGCCTGGCTTCGGCCAGCGTGCGGCAGAACGGCTTTTGGCAGATGATGTCGATGCCGCGCGCAGCCACCGCCGCGATGGTCGCGAGATGGGTTTCCGGCGGGGTGATGATGTCGACCAGATCGGGGCGGGTCTCGTCGAGCATGCGACCGAGGTCGTCGAACGCCCCGGGAATCGCAAACTCTGCCGCAAAGGCGAGAGCCGGGTCGAGCGTCCGGTTGCAGATGCCGACCAGGGCGACCTCTGGGATCCGTTTCCAGGCGCGATACTGGAACCGGCTGAAATAGCCGGCGCCGACCGCTGCGACACGAATGGGAGGGGGAAGCGGCATCGGTTCAGGCTGCAACCGGCTCGGCGAGTCCGATCGCGTCGAGGACGCGTCGCGTGATCTCGCGGGTGCCGTCTCGGCCCCCGATTTCGCAGGGATGGAGGCCGTCGGCGAAAGCCATGTCCACAGCCGAGCGGATCAGCCCTCCCGCCATGATGGCTTCGGGTCGCTGATGCTTGGCACCGAGCCATTCCAGCATCATCGCGGCAGACAGGAACATCGCGGTCGGGTTCGCCTTGTCCTGGCCGGCGATGTCGGGGGCCGTGCCATGGCAGGGCTGGAACACGGCCTGGCGGTCGCCGATGTCCGCCGAGGGGGCAAAGCCCATCCCTCCCATCAGACCGGCGCCGAGGTCGGAAAGAATGTCGCCGAACATGTTCTCGGTGACCAGCACATCGAGGTCCCACGGCCGGCGGACCATATTGAGCGCCGTGGCATCGATATAGGCGTGCTCTGCGCGGATGTCCGGGAACAGCCCCGCCCGTTCGTCGAAGACCTTCCGGAAGAAGGCGAAGCTTGCGAACACATTGGCTTTGTCGACGCAGGTCACGACCCCCATGCCGCCGCGGCCCTTCCGCTCGCGCGCGAGGCGGAAGGAGAAGTCGAACAGGCGTTCGCAAACCGCCCGCGTGATGACCATTGTGTCGCGCGCCTCGCGGTCTTCGACGACGACGCCCTTGCCCCGGGAAGAGAAGAGGCCTTCCGTGGACTCGCGGATCACCACGAAATCCAGCGTCTGCGCCCGCTCGTCGGCCAGGACGGGCTTCATGTTCGGCAATGTCCTGACCGGACGGACGCCGGCATAGAGCCCGAACTCGATGCGCAGGTCGATCTGTGGGGAGATTTCGGTCCCGTCTGCGTAGCGGATCTCGGGCCAGCCCATCGCGCCGAGCAGGATGGCATCGGCCTGCGCCGCCGCCGCGAGCGTTTCCCTCGGCAGGGCAACGCCCGTGTCGCGGTAGCACAAGGCGCCGGCCTGCCTCTGGTCGAATGCCAGCCGGAAGCCGCCGATGCGCCCGGTCGCGGCCTCGAGGACGGCGAGGCTCGGTGCCGTCACCTCAACGCCGATGCCATCGCCCGGCAGCACGCAGATCTGGAATGTGTCGTTGGCGCTCATGATGTCCTCGTCGGAAATTCGTCGGGTGACCGACTGGCGGCAAGCGCCGCCAGAGGGCCGATGTCGAAATCGTAATGTGTCGGACGCTCGCCCTTCACGGCCGCGTCGAAGAAGGGAACCCGGTCGTCCAGAAGGCAGCCGAGATAGGCTGTCGTCAAAGCCGCGCCTCCGAAGGCGAGGCTGGAGACATTCTTCAGTCTGTCGCTCTTGACCCCGTCGAGATGCGGCCGCCCCATCGTGCCTGCCTGGAAGGCCGCCTCGACCCAGGCGAGGTGCCCTGGTTGCGAGTCCTCGAGCATGATCTGTTGTGCGCCGTCGGAGCTGACGCGGATCACGCGGTTCGAGACGATGCTGGTGACCCATGCACAGCCCTCAGCGTCCAGGACGACGCCATCGGGAAACGTGCCCTCGCCGAAGCTGGCCAGTGTCGTGCGATTCGACAGATCGCCATCGGGCCCGACGTCGAACCGGGTGAGCCGACGCGCAAAGGTCTCGTTGACGAGAAGATGGCGCTCATCGGCGGAGAGGGCACATTCGTTGGCATAGCCCAGGCCATCGGCGACGATGCGGGCGACGCCGTTCTCGACCAGTGCGATGAAGCCCGACGAGGCCGTCGGGCGGTAGTCGTCACCTCGGGGCACGATCCGAGTCGACACGGTGAGCCAGAAGCGCCCGCGCCGGTCGCGCAGAGCGAAATTCGAAGGTGGGATCGGTGCCCCGTCGATATGCGCGACCAGCGTCTCGGTCCGGCCATCCGGATACAGCCTGAACAGACCGCCATCATCCTGTCCGAGATGGGCGATGAGGAAGGACCCTCCCGGCTCCAGCGCGATGCCGTTGGGTCGCAGCGGCGTCGCGCGATCCCGCGCCAGCAGGCGCGTGACGCGCCCATCGGTCGCGATCAGCGCGACGCCGCCGGTGCCCGTCCAGTCCGCGGCGAAGAGCAGGCCGGAGCGATGGGTGACGACGCATTCCGGACGGCTGAGCCCGCGACCCAGGAACGCCAGCCTGTCCAGCGCGATGCTGCCTGCGCGTTCAGGGGTCGCGGGTTCTGCCATGCCGAGGATCCGATCCAGATTGATGCGTTGACTAGCGCGTTTGTTAATGTATGCATAAATTCAGAGCGCGGCCAAGGCAACCGCGTCTGCATCAAGGGTGATCTGCCAGCCGCCGACAAGAGCGGACGGCCGGGAACGCGTAACCAGCCGGCTGATCGCGTGCCGGCGACAAGGGAGGACAAGCCATGACGTCCAAGCGTCACTTTGCAGCAATCCTGGGGGCTGGCCTTTTGTCGGCGCTTTGCGCCGGTTCCGCCCTCGCGCAGACGACCCTCCGCTTCAGCCACACCGACACGCCCGTCGGCTCGCGTCAGAAGGCGGCCGAACTCTTCGCCCAGAAGGTCGAGGAGTATTCCAAGGGCAAGCTCAAGGTGCAGGTCTTCCACTCCGGCCAGCTCGCAAACGATCCCAAGGCGGTGGAGCAGCTGCAGCTGGGCGGCATCGACTTCACGGTGACGGCGACCGGCACCTATGCGACCCAGAACAAGGCCTTGAACCTCGCCGGGCTGCCGTTCCTGGTCGATACCTACGAACAGGGCTGGAAACTCTACGACGAGTCGCCCTACCTCAAAGCGCAGTTCGACGAACTGCCCAAGAAGGGCATCCGCATCATCTCCACCTGGGAGGCGGGCTTCCGCTCCTTCACCACCAAGGAGCCTCTCGCGAGCCCGGCCGACGCCAAGGGCAAGAAGATGCGGGTGTTCCCGAATGACATGATCCGCTGGATCATGGAGTCGATCGGCTTCTCGCCGATCGTCTTGCCGGTGACCGAGGTCTATCTCGCCATCCAGCAGGGCACGGTCATCGGTCAGGAGAATCCGACCGATACGATCTATTCCCTGCGCTTCTACGAGGTCGCGCCCAACATCACGCTGACGCGACATGTCTATTCGCCACTGCCGCTCGCCATCGCGGAAGCGACCTGGCAGCGCCTGTCGGCCGAGGATCGGGATGCCGTGTCGAAGGCCGCCAGGGAGTCCTCGGCTCTGTCGCGCCAGCTCGTGCGGGGTGACGAGGAACGGCAATTGGCTGAAATGACGGCCAAGGGTGCCAAAGTCGCGAAACCCGCGATCGGGCCGTTCCGCGATGCCGTCCAGCCGGTCTACCAGAAGGCGAAAGACGCGTTCGGCGCCAAGGATGTCGATGCGATGCTCGCGTCGGCCGACGCCATCCGCAAAGCTCTCCCGTCCAACTGACGCGTGCGCGAAACGGTGACAGCGTTTTTCCACCGCCCGCATCGCCCAGAACCCGCTGCCCTGCGGGTTCTGGGCGATGCCATCGACATCGCTCTGGTCGGGCTTTCGCTCGTGCTCGTCGTGGTGATGTTCACCAATGTCCTGGCGCGCGGTTTCCTGAACATCGACATCGCCTGGAACACCGAGTTCGGCGAATTCTGTTTGGTCTGGGCGACGTTTGTCGGAGCCGCCGCCGCGGCGCGGCGTGGAGCCCATATGCGGATCACCGAACTGATCGAGGCGGCTACTCCGCAAATACGTCGCGGGCTGGAACTGGTGACACGGCTCGCGATCCTGATCCTCCTTGGCCTTCTGATCTGGCGCGGCCTGCTGATCGTCGAGCGCACCATGACGCAGGAGATGAGCGTGCTGCACTGGCCCGTGGGGCTCCAGTATCTCGCGATGCCGATCGGCTCACTGCTCACGGCGATCTACGTCGCCTATGACGCCTCGCTCCTGCTGCGCGGCGAGGCTGCCCTCGCACCGGCCGTGGAGTAGCGCCGTGGTCCTCGTCGTCATCTGCGTGCTTTTCTTCGGCCTGGCGCTGATTGGCATGCCGCTGGTCTGGTCCCTGTTGCTGACCACGATCGCCACGATCGCCGTATTCGGGCGCTTCTACCCCATGGAAGCGATCTTCCTGACCTATGTCGGTGGCGTGGAGCCCTTGTATCTCGCTGCGATTCCCCTGTTCGTCCTCGCCGGCGAGTTGATCAGCCAGGGCGGCGTCGGACGCCGGCTGATCGCCTTCGCGAGCAGTCTCCTGGGCTTTCTGCCGGGTGGGCTCGGCGTCGTCACCGTCTCGTCAGCGACGCTGTTTGGCGCGATCTCCGGCTCGGCCGTCGCGGATTCAGCCGCGATCGGTTCTGTCATGATCCCCGGCATGAAGCGGAAGGGTTATCCGCCGCCGTTTTCGGCGGCACTGGTCGCAACTTCCGGCACACTCGGCATCTTGATCCCGCCCTCGATCCCGCTACTGGTCTATGGCTTCGTCGGTAACGTCTCCGTGGCGGAGCTGTTTCTGTCGGGCGTGGTTCCCGGCCTGCTGTTCGCCGGCTGCCTGATGGGGCTGTGCATCTACAAGGGCCGCAAGCTCGGCTGCGATGTCGGCGGCACGCGGCCCGATTTCAGGCAACTTCGCGCCTCCTTTCTCGACACGGTTCCAGCGCTTCTCGCCCCCGTGATCATTCTGGGCGGCATCTACAGCGGTTTGTTCACGCCGACCGAGGCCGCGGCGATCGCCGTCGTCTACGGTCTCGTTCTGGCGTTCGTGGTCTATCGCGAGTTGCCGCTCAGCGCGCTGCCCGGGCTCACCCTCCAGGCGATGATCACCAGCGCGGTCGTCTTGGTCGTGATCGGCGCGACGGCGGCGCTCGCCTGGCTGATCACGGTCGAGCAGGTGCCCGCGCAGTTCTCGGCCTGGATCGCCCAGATTTCCAGTTCGAAATGGGTGTTCCTTGCACTGCTGAACGTTCTCCTGATCCTGATCGGCATCTTCCTGGAGCCGCTGCCCGCACTCATCCTGACCGCGCCGTTGTTCATCCCGACGGCGACGGCCTTCGGTGTCGATCCGGTCCATCTCGGGCTGATCATGACCTTCAATCTCGCGATCGGGCTCTATACACCGCCGGTGGGCGGCACGCTGTTTGTCGCGGCCCGGATCGCAAATGTTGGGATGGGGGCGATCTCCCGGGAGTTGCTGCCGATGTTTGCGATTGCCCTCGCCATGCTAGCGCTCGTCACCTATGTCGAGTCGGTGCCGATGGCGCTGGTTTGGCTCAGCCGGTAGCGAGAGGCATGCCACTCTCTACCGAACCAGCCTTTTCAACGACCTGCGGGCTGGACGGCGCTTAAGAAGGCGGTTGCGGCTATGGGACACGACCGGCGCTACTATGACCCGCGCAGGGTTTCCCGAAGGCTCTTTCGCTTATGTCGCTACGGGTGGAGGGCCGCAAGCATGGCTGAAATCGGTCCAGCGCGCATGTCAGCTAATGGCCCGATTCATCGGGTCGCAAGACCTGGGCATGTTCTGACAAGAGAGTCCCAATCGGGCCCACGCAACATGTTGCGCCGGCCCGATTGCTACAAGACTCGCTCGGTGCCTTCGCTTGTAGCGTGCCCAGAGCGTTGATGATCTCGAACACTGCGGCTGGCGGGGACCGATCCGCCATACGCCGCGCCGCTTGATGTCGCGCGGGCAAAAGCCACCTTGATACTGCCCGAACGCATCACGGGCAGCGGATGAGGCCAGCCTCAATTCCGCTGAGTGATCGAGATCGCATAGGCGGGCGCCCGTTCGGCGAATAGCGGGTCGTCAGTGGGACCGGCCACACTCTCCGCCAGTCTGGTCGGATCGAAGATCTCGCGATCGCAGATGTCATTTTCCGCCAGCCCGGTCACGGTGAGTTCCGCCAACTTGACGCTGCGCCGCGTCTCCTCGTCCGGCCAGGTCTGCGTCGCAGGGACGGCGGCATCGCCGGCCGAACCGAGGATCGCCAGAACGTCGAACCCGGTTGGCTTTTTCTCCGCCAGGCGCGCCTTCAACTCATCGACCAGGAAGTCAGCCGGTTTTCCCTTGGCGTCCTCGTCGTTCAGTCCGACTTCGCCGCCCTTGGGCGACAGTTTGAACTTCACGATCTGCGTCGCCCCCTGGGCATTGGTCAGGGTGTAGGGGTGGATCGCCCAGTAGCTGACCCCGACCCAGGAAGCCGGGACGGGCCGGCCCGCCAGGAACCGGCCCTGGTTGGTGGTCTCGGGATTGGCGTCGGTGAAGGCCTTGATCTTCGCTGCGTCGGGCTTCCCGTCGGCGCCCGGCAGTCTCGCCTGCAGGAAGGCCAGCATTTGGTCCGGCGACTTCACGAAATTCACCGGTGCGTTGACCATCACGAACTCGCTCTGGCCGGGGCCATTCGGATCGATCCGCAAAGCCATCCCGCGATTCACGGTCTTGGTCCCATCCGAGACCTTGGCGTTGCCGCTTCCGACCGAGAACCGCACCACGGCGTCTCGCTCGCCCGAAAATGCGGGCGACTTCGACAGCTGCCGGGCTTCCGCGGTCGGCGTGAAGCGGGCGGCGAAGCACTGCCCCTTGGCACCACTCGGCCGCGTCGACTGCTTGCCGGACAGGGTGCGCATGGTTTCGACGATGGTTTCCGTCGTCGAATTCTGGGCGAGTGACGGAGAGGCTTGAGCAAACGCGCAGATGGCACCGACGCCGGTGGTGCGGAGCAGGATGGCAAGGTTCATTTCGTCCTCATCAAGGTTCGCGGATTCGGAAGGTGTAGTGAGAAGCAGCGCATGGTCGGGCCGGCCATCCCCTTGAGGACGCTGTGGAGAACGCCCCTTTGCTGAACGGGACGCTGCCGGTTGGCGTCGTCGTCCAAAGACGGCCAGTGTCCTGAGCCGCTTGGCCCAGCAGCGGTGTTGGCTGTGTCCATCCGTTGCGACGCACAGCCATCTCGCTGGGCCATCAGACCGGACTGGGCAGACCGAACTCATGCGAAGCCCTCACGGCGTGCCGAAAGCGCATGCCATCAAGGAGTTCGGAGGTTGGCGATCAACCGCTCTTCAACTCGCTTCACGGCTCCGTGTTGGCAGTTTCCTACGGCTCGGTAGTGCTGTCGGAGCGATCCCTTTTCCGAGGCAATCGGCTGCGGTGGTGCAGCCCGATCTCGTATCGGGGACATCGCCATGGAAGGAGAGCCGCCCGGCCGAGCGCAGGACTACGAGGCCTTCGAGATAGAGCCTGCGAAACAGTCTCGAGAGCACGCGCACGGGCGAGCCGTCCGTGGCCAGGCCGCCACCGGCTGCGATGATGTGGAGATGGGGATGATGGGGCATCGCCGATCCCCATGTGTGCCGGACGCTGGTGAAGCCGATGCGGGCGTCGAGATGCCGGGGATTGATCGCGATAGTGGCGAGCGTCTCGGCCGCGGCAACCTCGTCCCGGCGCCGCGACGGAACCTGACGCACGCCAACCCCGCGCTGCACGGCCTGCCCGAGATCGTGGCCTGGACCGAGGCGCTGGCGCAGGCCGTCTACGAGAGCGATTCGGAGGGCATGACCATCGTTCTCGGCGGTGATCACAGCCTGGCGGCCGGCACACTCGCCGGCCATACCCGCCGCGCGAGCAAGGACGGTCGCAAGCTCTACGTGCTCTGGCTCAACGCCCATCCCGACCTCCACACGCTGGAAGCGACGGAGAGCGGCCACCTCCAGAGCGTGCCGATGGGCTATCCGCCGCAGACGCGCGTCGAGGGCGAGATCCAGCAGCTCCCCGCCGACAATTCGTCACGGAACCCTGGCGCGTCGTCACGGGGCAGGCCAAGGCCGGCGCGAGGCGTGGCAGATCACGCTGTTCGACTCGGGGGTTCGCGATCGAGAATTTCTCGGCCCTGCGCTGGCTCGCCGGGGAGGCCGCCCGCACGGGCGAGTACGATGAACTCGACCTGCTCGCCGATCCCGACGAGCCGCGCGACCTGTTCGGCATGCTGCTGCGCGCCGGGGCGGGTCCGGCGGTCGCGCCTCAGCGGCCGCGGGAGGTCTGCGAGACCAGATAGCTCGAGATGGCGTCGGTCAGCTGCGCCGCCTTGGCGACATTGTCGGCGTTCGAGACCATCAGCGCCGTCACCAGCGCCTCGATCACGAGCAGCGCCGCGACATTGCTCGACGACAGCACGGGATGGGTGCAGCGGGCGATCAGGACCTCGTCGGCAAGCGGGGCGAGCGGCGAGGCGGCCGAGTCGGTCAGCGCCACGATGGCCGCCTTGCGGTCTGCGGCATAGCGCGTCAGGTGCACGACATCGGTGGCGTAGCGCGGGAAGGAGATGGCGATCAGAACATCCTCCGGTCCCAGCGCCATCAGGCGGCCGGCGGCATTCTCGGTGCCGCCGAACTCGACCACATTGACGAGCTGGCGACAGAAAGGCTGCAGGCCGAGCGTCAGCAGCCCCGCCAGATGGGCCGAGAGGCCGAAACCCATCACATAGACGCAACGCGCCGATGTCAGGCGGGCGACGATCCGGCCGAGGCCCTCGGGCTCGATCGCCTCGGCCGTGCCGCGCAGATTGGCCAGCGTGTCCTCCAGCCCCTCGCGCAGCGGCGAGCGCCCGTCTTCGCGGTTGAAGCTGCCGCGCAGCTTCTCGACCGGGCGCAGCACGGCCTGGAGCGTGTCGGCGAGCGCGGCGCGCAGATCGGGAAAGCCGCTGAAGCCCAGCAGCCGGGCGAAGCGCGACAGGGTCGCGGTCGAGACGCCGGTCGCGGCCGCGAGGTCCTCGATCGACAGGGCCGAGCCGCGCACCGGATTGCGCAGGAGGTGCTCCGCGATGACGCGATTGGAGGCCGATCCCGAGGCCTGCAGCGCCAGGAGCTTCCGGCCGAGCTCGGAGGCGGCGAAGGCCATGTCGCTCGCGCCGCTGCCGCCTGGGCTGTCGTGAAGAGATATTTTCATATGTTGACCTTATGAAAATTAATCGCCAATGTGAAGTCCGAGCGGGAACTCAAAACCACTGATCGGGAGAATGTCATGCTGAAGCGTACCGTCCTCGCCTGCGCCGCAACGACCTCGGCCGCCCTCATGTTGGGCCAGCCGGCGGCGGCCCAGGCCACGAAGCTGCGAATCGGGGTCGAGGGCAATTATCCGCCGTTCTCGATGATCGCGCCCGACGGCAAGCTGGGCGGCTTCGACATCGACATCGCCAATGCCATCTGCGCGCAGATGAAGGCCGAGTGCAGCTTCGTCCAGCAGGAATTCGACGGCATGATCCCGGCGCTGAACGCCAGGAAGTTCGACATTATTGTCGCCTCGATGACGATCACCGAGGCGCGCAGGAAGTCCGTCGATTTCTCCGATCCCTATTACGACGTGCCTTCGCGCTTCGTCGCCAAGGCCGGCGCCTTTGCCGATCACTCGCCGGCCGCGTTGAAGGGCAAAACCATCGTCGTGCTGCGCAATTCGCCGCGCGCCGCCTATCTGGCCGAGAACTACAAGGACAGCACCATCGTCTTCGCCGGCAAGGAGACCGAGGTCTACATGGAGCTCGCCGTCGGGCGCGCCGATGTCGGCTTCGGCTCCTCGGTCGTCTCGGGCGAGGCCTTCCTGAAGAAGCCGGAAGGGAAGGGCTACGCGCAGCTTGGCCCGGCGATCCGGATCGGCGCGGGCTCGGGCGTCGGCATCGCGATGCGCAAGGGCGACGATGCCCTGCGCACCCAGGTCAACGCCGCGCTCGCCGCCTTCAAGGCCAATGGCGGCTACAAGGCACTGGCCGACCGCTACTTCGACTTCGACATCTCGGGGTCCTGAGGCCAACACCCGGCGTCGGGGTCGGGTTTGACCCGTCCCTGACGACCCGGTCCGGCCCGCCTCCTTTCGCGGGACGTGGCCAGGGCCCGCCCGGCCATGACGCCCTTTCATGCCGATCCGGACGACGCCATGTTCCTCCACGGCTATTTGCCCGCCATTCTCGAAGGACTGCGCTCGACGCTCGCGGTCTCGGCCGTGTCGCTGGCGATCGCCTGCGTCTTCGGGCTGATCGGGGCCGGCGCCAAGCTGTCGGCCTCGCGGGCGGCCAATATCGCGGCCGACACCTATACGACGCTGATCCGCGGGCTGCCGGAGCTCGTCCTGCTGCTGCTGATCTTCTATGGCGGCCAGATCCTGATCAACAGCCTCGCCGACAAGGCCGGGCTCGGCTATCTCGACATCAACCCCTTCATCGCCGGCACGACGACGCTGGGCTTCATCTTCGGAGCCTATCTGACGGAGACCTTTCGCGGCGCCATCCTCGCCATCCCGCGCGGGCAGAGCGAGGCGGGACTCGCCTATGGCATGAGCCGGGGCCAGGTGCTGCGCCGCATCATTCTGCCGCAGATGGTCCGCCACGCCATTCCCGGCTTCACCAACAACTGGCTGGTGATGATCAAGGCCACCGCGCTTTTGTCGATCATCGGGCTCGACGACATGGTCCACCGCGCCAACCTCGCCTCGGCGGCGACGCGTGAGCCCTTCACCTTCTACGCCGCGATCGGCGGGATCTATCTCGCGGTCACCACGGTCTCGATCCTGCTGCTCGGCTGGGTCGAGCGGCGCTTCTCGCTTGGCGTGCGCAAGGTGGAATTCTGATGGTCGACTGGGCCCTCATCGCGGAATCCTGGCCGCTCTATCTCAACGGCCTCAAGGTCAGCCTGATCCTGATGGCGATCTCGGTCTCGGCGTCGTTCCTGCTGTCGGTGCCGCTGGCGATCGCGCGGGTCTCGCCCAATCCGCTGCTCTCGAAGCCGGTGTTCCTCTACACCTATGTGATCCGGGGCACGCCGCTCCTGGTGCAGCTCTACATGATCTATTTCGGCCTGGCGCAGTTCGAATGGCTGCGCGAGAGCGCGGCCTGGCCGCTGTTCCGCAACGCCTGGTTCTGCGCCTGGCTGGCCTTTGCCCTCAACAGCACGGCCTATACGACGGAAATCCTCGCCGGCGCCCTGCGTCAGACGCCCAGTGGCGAGCTGGAAGCCGCGCGCAGCCTCGGCCTGTCGACCTTTTCGATCTACCGCCGCATCCTGCTGCCGAGCGCCATGCGCCGCGCCCTGCCGCAATACGGCAACGAGCTCGTCATGGTCATGCATGCGACCTCGATCGCCAGCGCCGTCACGATCGTCGAACTCACCCGCACCGCCCGCGACGTCTACTACAACAACCTCGCTCCGCTCGAGGCCTTCGGCCTGGTGGCGGTGTTCTACTTCGTCATCACCTTCACGCTCGTCGGCCTCATCAAGCTGCTGGAGGCCCGGTTCCTGAAGCATCTTCGGCCCAAATCCGCCGACCCGAGGCCCGCCTGACGCCATGCAGACCGACATCATCGCGATCCCCGCCGCCGCCCCCGGCACGGCCCACCACCTCACCGTGCAGCGGTTCGGCCGATCAGGCGCCCGTCCTTGCGTCTACATCCAGGCGGCTCTCCATGCCGACGAAATCCCTGGCATGATCTGCGCCCAGGCGCTGCGCCGCGAGCTCTGCGCGCTCGAAGCGGCGGGACATCTGCAGGGCGAGGTGGTGCTCGTGCCGGTCGCCAACCCGCTCGGGCTCGGCCAGCAGGTGCTGGGGCAGCCGGTCGGGCGCTTTGCGCTGGGGGACGGCGGCAACTTCAACCGCGACTTCCCCGACCTGACGGTGGGGCTGTCGCGCATCGGCGAGGCGCTGACCGACGACCCCGACAGCAACCTCGCGCTCATCCGGGCGGAACTCGCCGCCGCGCTGGCCTCGTTCCCGGTCGAGACGCCGCCGCAGCATCTCAAGGCGACGCTGCTGGCGCTCGCCCTTCACGCCGACTTCGTGCTCGACCTGCACTGCGATGCCGAAGCCGCGATGCATCTCTACACCCATACCGACAGCGCGCCGATTTTCGCACCGCTCGCGGCCCATCTCGGGGCGCGGGCGCTCCTGCTCGCGGATGTCTCGGGCGGCGATCCCTTCGACGAGGCCGTCAGCCGCCCCTGGGCCGAACTCGCCCGCGCCTTTCCCGACAGGCCGGTCCCCTTCGGCTGCCATTCGGTGACGGTCGAGCTGCGCGGCCAGAGCGACGTCGACGATGCCATGGCCGATGCCGATGCGGGCGCGATCATCGCTTTCATGCGCCATGTCGGCGTCATCGCGGGCGAAAGGCCGGTCCTGCCCGCGGCCCTGTGCCAGCCGACCGCGCTCGAAGCCTCCGAGCCACTCGTGGCGCCGACGGCCGGCATCCTCGTTTATCGTCGAGAGCTGGGCGAGACGGTCGAGGCCGGTGCGGTGCTGGCCGAGCTGATCGACCCGCTGAGCGGCGCGGTGACACCCATCCGCTGCCAGTCCGGCGGCGTCTTCTTCGCGCGCTCGGCGCTGCGCTTCGTCACCTCCGGCAAGCGGCTGGGCAAGGTGGCCGGCACCAGCCTGAAGCGCAGCGGCCGGCTGCTCAGCCCCTGAAAGGATCGCGCCATGGACCCGTCAGCCATCGAGCCCTCCGCGGCCGGCGGCAGCCCCGTCGAAAAGCTTCGCGCCGAAGGCCTGCGCAAGAGCTTCGGCGCGGTCGAGGTGCTGAAGGGCGTTTCGCTCTCGGCCAATTCCGGCGACGTGATTGCGCTGATCGGGGCCTCCGGCTCCGGCAAGAGCACGGTGCTGCGCTGCCTGAACCTGCTCGAGAGGCCCAATGCCGGGCGCATCTTCGTCGGTGGCGAGGAACTCAGGCTGGCGCCCGGCCGCAAGGGCGAACTCGAGGCCGCGGATCCGGCCCAGCTGCAGCGCATCCGCGCCCGGCTGGCGATGGTGTTCCAGCAGTTCAATCTCTGGGCGCATATGACGGCGGTCGAGAACGTGATCGAGGCGCCGATGCGCGTGCTCGGCCTCTCGCGTGCAGAAGCCGTCGAGCGCGCGGAGCGCTATCTCGCGCGCGTCGGCGTCTCCCACCGCAAGGATGCCTACCCCGCCCATATGTCGGGCGGCGAGCAGCAGCGCGTCGCCATCGCCCGCGCGCTCGCCATGGAGCCGGAGGTCATGCTCTTCGACGAGCCGACATCGGCGTTGGACCCAGAACTCGTCGGCGAGGTGCTGCGCGTGATGCGCTCCCTTGCCGAAGAGGGGCGAACCATGCTGGTCGTGACTCACGAGATGGGGTTCGCCCGCGAGGTCGCCAGTCGCGTCGTCTTTCTACATCAAGGCGTCGTAGAGGAGGAAGGGGCGCCGGCCGAGGTCCTGTCGCAGCCGAAAAGTGATCGGCTCAGGGGATTTTTATCCGGCAGCCTGAAGTAGCAGATCTCCTGCTGGAGTGGATGCAGAAGTCCTCGTCGCTCCGCGAGAGCAATGCCTGCGACAGGCATCTCGACGGCAGTCGGCTATCGGGTTCGGTATGCCGTGGTGGCAGAGTCACTCAGTCTGATTAACTTGCCATTACGGTACCGCCGAGCATCCACCGACCGTTACCGCAGTTGACCCTTTGATCAAGTTGGCCAATTGCACTGGGTTTTGGCGCCCCGAAATCTAGAAACGCCCAGCGCTTGAAGGGCTGCATCGGTTGTGAGCTTCGTTGTCCGATAGCCGATCGCGGACATCCGGTTTCGGGCATCGACCGAATATCAGGATCTGGCGCTACGTCGCCGCAGCCTTTGGCCGAAAGCACTTTCTGGCTTGTTGAAATAGCTGATCTCTGTGTCTACGAAGCGTGCCGCAGGCCGTTACGTTGCCCCCTATTTGCCCTCGTTCATAACTGGACTCTGTTCGCGATGTGGTCCGTCCTGGACCGGGTTGCAAACTCGTTGGGGGTAAGGCCGCCAAGGCTCGTGTGCGGCCGGTGGGCATTGT